>OHBW01000172.1_pt1 | contig 30396 bp, 29 predicted proteins | sample 1577411 | NCBI WGS metagenome assembly OHBW01 (sample SAMEA3879534, study PRJEB24766) | human gut metagenome | biome: human-associated habitat; feature: feces | place: USA | collected 1985/1987 | reverse complement strand
CGTGGAGCTGTACCACGGCGAGTACGACCGGGAGCGGCTCATTTACGGCCTCCGCGCCTACGAGCCCAAGTTTGTTTACGCGGCGGGCAAGGCGGAAAAGGAGCTGCGGGGCGTAAAGCGCTACGTCAACTTGTTCTACCGCATCTACAACGGCAGGCGCAAGCACGAGATTCTTCCCATGAAGTTCTGACCGCCTGCACAGCTTCAATTCAACCATAAGGAGGTAATCCATGCAGGAAAAGCAGACAAAACCCGGCGAAAAAGCAAAACATGATCTGAATGAGAAAACGACCTATCGCTTCGGCAACAGGTCGTTTATTGTTGAACCGGTGTTCAAGGAGGAGACGCAGAACACATTGGGCTGCGTCCTTCTGCGCCTGATGAAATCGGAATCTGCGGGGGCGTAGTCCCAGGCGGTGGGGCGTATCCCCGCCGCATACATGACAACAGGGCGAGGCAGTGATATACTTGTTGCGGAATACAAGTGTTGCTGTTCGGCTGCCCGGAAAGGAGGACTGCATGAAACAGTCGAATAACAACAAAAAATCCCGTGACGTGACCGCCTTTCTGTATGAGAGGCTTTCCCGTGACGATAACATGGACGGAGAGAGCTACAGCATAGGGAATCAGAAAAAACTGCTCATCAAGGTCGCAAAGGAAAAAGGCTACACGAACCTGGTTCATTTTTTTGACGACGGCATCTCCGGCGTTACGATGGATCGTCCCGGCTTTGCCGATATGATTCAGCAGCTGGAGCAGGGAAAAGCAGCAGCCGTGTTTGTAAAAGATCTCAGCCGCCTGGGTCGTAACTACATCGAGGTCGGCAGACTGACCGAGGAGTTCTTCCCCAATCACGACATTCGGCTGGTCGCTGTTTCGGACAACATCGACACCGACGAAGGTGAGAACGAGCTGGCTCCCATCCGCAATCTTTTTAACGAATGGTATGCGCGAGACATCAGCAAGAAGCGGCGCATCAGCAACAAGATCAAGGGCAATGCCGGTGAACCCATGGGGCAGCCTCCTTACGGGTACATCAAAGACCCTGAGAACCCCAAACGCTGGATCGTGGACGAGGAAGCGGCGCGGGTCGTGCGGCGGATTTACCGCATGACGCTGGAAGGGGTCGGAACGGAGCAGATTGCCGCGAAGCTTGAAGAGGACGGTATCCTGACTCCGCGCGCTTACTGGCACTCCAAGGGAATCAATCGCCCCGGCAAGGTCAAGGATCTGCCTCCCACCCATTGGAACAGCTCCAGCGTCATAAAGATGCTTTCCGTGCAGGAGTATTGCGGGGACATTCTCAACTTCAAGACCTATTCCAAGTCATACAAGAACAAGAAGCGACTGGAGAATGACCGTGAGAACTGGGCGATTTTCAAGGATGTGCATGAGCCGATCATTGAGCGTGCCGTCTTTGAACAGGTGCAGCAAAAACGCGGCAAGATGAGAAAGCGTCAAGCGAAGGACGGGGAAAGGAGTATGTTTTCCGGGCTTCTGGTCTGCGCCGACTGCGGGAGCAACCTTCACTTTCATTTCAATCAGGGAAACCCGGAGATCAAGTATTTCAACTGCTCCAACTACAAGGGCAATCGCGGCACCTGCGGCTCCACGCACTATGTCCGAGTGGACTTTCTGGAGCAGGTCGTTCTCGGCGAAATCCGTCGTCTGACGAAATATGCCGGCCTTTACGAGGACGATTTTCTCAAGGAAGTGATCGGTCACTCCCGGCAGGCAGAGGAAACGGAGCGCAGACTGAAGGAGAAGGAGCTGAAATCACTCCTTGCCCGCGACGATGAACTGGACGGCCTGTTCGAGCGCATCTATGAGGACAATGTTTCCGGCAAGCTCAGCGACGACCGCTTTGCGAAGATGTCCCGCCGCTATGAGGAGGAACAGAAGGAGCTTTCGGAGAAAATAAAAAAGCTCCGTTCCGAGATCGAGAAGCAGAGCAGCCGCGCAACCTCAACGGATATGTTCGTGTCCATCGTCCGCAAATACACCCGCGCCAGAAAGCTCACGCCGCGGATGCTCAACGAACTGGTGGAGAAAATCGAGGTCTACAATGCCGAGAAGATTGATGGCGAATGGGTACAGCGGCTTCGCATTCACTACAACTGCGTGGGGGAAATGAACATTCCCAACGAACCGGCACTGCCCATCCCGGCCGTCACCGTCAACACCAGAAAAGGCGTGTTCGTGAGCTACACGACAGACGACAGACCTGCTGTTTGAGCAGAAAAAAAGCGAGTGTCCTCACAGCTTTTCAAATGCTGTAAGAACACTCGCCATGGTGCCGGTGGTGGGACTCGAACCCACACGAGTGTTACCCCAACGGATTTTGAGTCCGCCTCGTCTACCATTCCAACACACCGGCATTACTGTGTTATTATACAGCATGGCACGCGGAAATTCAAGAAAAAACTTCCGAAACTGTGTCATTTTTCGGATTTCATCTGCTCGTTGAGGTGTTTGCAGAGCAGGGCGAGGGAAGCAGCCATGTTTTCGTTCTGGACGAGGATGTGGTCTGGCACGTTCAGGTGCTTGGGGGCGAAATTCCAGATGGCGAGGATCCCGTTGCTGATGAGCAGATCGCAGACGCTCTGGGCCTGCTCTGCCGGGACGGTGATGATGCCGATCTTGATCTGGTCGCGGCGGCAGACCTCGCCGAGGCGCGACAGGTGCATGATGGGCTTGCCGCTCTTGGAGGTGCCGATGATAGCGTCGTTTTCATCAAACGCCGCGACGATATTGAGGCCGTACTCCGCAAAGCCGGAATACCCCAGCAGCGCGCGGCCAAGCTTGCCCGCGCCGATCAGAACGGCATCGTTTGTGTTGCTGTAGCCCAAAAACTGCTCGATATCGGCGATCAGCGCGGCACGGTTATAGCCGATCTTCGGGCGGCCGCCGGAGGAAACGAGCGCAAGATCCTTGCGCACCTGCACCTCGCCCATATGAAGCCCCGCCGCAAGCGCCGTGGCGGAGATATTGACGCCGCTGCTGTCCGGCATGGCTTTCAGATAGGCCAGATAGGTCGGCAGGCGCTTAAGCGTTGCGTGGGATATTTCTTTCTCCATGAAACCGCTTCCTTTGCTGATATCGATATATTGTATCGATAAATTTATATCACATTTGAATCTGTTTTGCAAGTCCATCTCAGCTGTAGATCTGCCGTGAGATCTCGCGGCGCAGGCGCAGCATGATGCGCTTTTCGAGCCTGGAAATATACGACTGCGAAATGCCCATGATATCCGCGACCTCCTTCTGCGTCTTCTCCTGCCGCCCGCCGAGGCCGAAGCGCATGCAGACGATCTGCTTTTCCCGTTCCGGGAGGCGTCCGAGCGCCTGACGAAGAAGCTGGTGGTCGACGTCGTCCTCCAGCGGCCGCATAACGATATCGCCGTCTGTGCCGAGCACATCGGACAGCAGCAGCTCGTTGCCGTCCCAGTCGGTATTGATCGGCTCGTCGAGCGAAACCTCCGTCTTCTGGTTGGCGATTTTGCGGATGTGCATCAGAATCTCGTTTTCGATGCAGCGCGACGAATACGTCGCAAGCTTGATGTTCCGGTCGGGCCGGAAGGTATTGACGGCCTTGATCAGACCAATGGTTCCGATGGAGATCAGGTCCTCCAGATTGACACCGGTGTTTTCGAACCGGCGCGCGATATACACGACAAGGCGAAGATTATGCTCGATGAGCAGCTGCTTGGCTGCCTCGTCGCCCTGTTCCAGCGCGGCGACGGCCTGCCGCTCCTGCTCCGGCTTCAGCGGTGCGGGCAGCACGTCGCTGCCGCCGATGTACATGATCTTCCCCGGCTGCAAAAGGCCGAGCTTCTGTAAAATAGCCTCTAATTTCATCCAATCGTTCCTCCTATCAGCGCATCATAATTTCCTCCGTCTGAAACGGGCGTTGGGGAAAAGGCCGCGAGGCAGCGTTTCCGGACGCCCGGCCTGACCTGTATTTCGCAGCGCAGGCACAAAATCAGGCCTGCCTGCGTGCCAACGCATTTGTAGCTCAAAAGCCGCGCCGGAAGCGCGGGGGCGCGTGTTTTCAGGCGCAGCAGCAGCTCCGCCGGGTCTGCAAGCGCGGCGGGTGTGATGGACGCATCCGGCAGAAGCGCCCGCAGCGCGTCCGCCTCCGCGACGAGCACGCGTTCGCCGGTCATGGGGTCGCGGAGCGTGCAGCCGGTGTCGTGCAGCGCGCGGACAGGGACCCGATTTCCTCCATACAGAAGCGTCATGGTCCGGATCTCACCGCCATGCTGGGCCGTGCAGGAAAAGATGGTATAGCAGAGCATATACAGAAGCCCTGCCAGCAGCAGGAGGCCCAGAACACTCACCGCGTAGAACGTGCCGCCCGGCAGAACCAAAACGCCTGTCCCGAACAGCTGCGCGGCTAAGACCGCAGCACCCGCAAACGCGCAGACTGCCGCCAGAAACAGAAGGCCCGTGCGGAGCGTCTGCAGGCCTGCGCCGAAGGCGATCAGCAGCATGATAACAAGACTCACCAGCTTCATCGGAAGTCCCTGCAAAACGCCCAGCGGGGCGAACAGCGCCGCTGCCGCGTACAATCCGCCGAACAGAGCCGCTGCCAGCAGGCGCAATCGTGCGATCCGGCCGCCGCCAAGCTTTGCCGCGCAGATGAGCAGCAGATAATCCACCGCACCATTGAGCAAAAAAGCCTCGTCTGCATAGACTGTCATCCGCATTCCCCCCTGTTTGTCCGTGTTCCAAAAGTATACGCCGCAGAAGCAAAAAAAGAGGTCGCAATTCCAAGCGGAATTGCGGCCTATCATTCGTCATGTTTTCCTTGTAATGTCAGATCTGCTTCCCGTCGCGCAGAATCTGGCGGATGTTTTTTTTCGCCTTGCTACGCGGCAGCATCAGCTCATGCCCGCAACCGGTGCAGCGCAGGCGGAAGTCCATACCGCTGCGCAGTACGAGCCACTGCTTTGTGCCGCAGGGGTGCTCCTTCTTCATGACGAGGATATCGCCGACCTGTACGTCCATGGTTCTATCTCCTTCCTTCCCATGCCTGCATATATTGGAGCAGGAATTGGGGGGATCTTATGCATCAGTTTCTTCCGGAGGGGCTGCACCCGCAGCCGGAGGGGTATACCAAAGAGGAATTGCTGCTGGCGATGCAGCAGCGGAAAATTTTGCAGGCGCCCGCGATTAAATGCGACGAGCGGCATGACCTGCATATCGCACTCGGCTGCTGCGCAGGGGTTATGCCGCGTGCAGAGGCCGCGCGCGGCATTCTTGGCGGCGAAACGCGGGATATCGCGATCCTGTCGCGCGTGGGAAGGTCCGTATGTTTTACTGTCATGGGCTTCGCACCGGATGGGACGGCGCTACTGTCTCGGCGCAGCGCGCAGGAGGCAGCGCTGGAACAGATCTTCCGCGAAAAGCGGCCCGGGGACATTCTGCCTGCCGTGGTCACAGGGCTTGCGCCGTTCGGCGCGTTTTGTGATATTGGCTGCGGCGCGGTCGGGCTGCTCGGATTGCGGAATCTCTGCGTATCGCGGCTGACGCATCCACGTGAGCTGCTGCGGGTCGGGCAGCAGCTGCCCGTTTTGATCCAGTCGCTTGATCCGGCGCGGCGGCGCGTGGGGCTGACGCTCCGGGAACTGCTCGGAACGTGGCAGGAAAACGCGGCGCGGTTCCGTGCGGGGCAGACCGTGACGGGGATCGCCTGCGGAAAAACGGATTATGGCGTGTTTATTGCGCTGACACCGAATCTGTGCGGGCTGGCAGAACGGGACGATACACTGGAACCCGGCCAGCCGGTATGCGTGTACATCAAGGCCATTCACCCGGAGACGCTCAAGCTGAAGCTGACCGTCCTGCACCGGCTGGACACAGTGCCTCCGCAGCCGCTGCGCTTCACGAAGACGGAAGGACGGCTGGATGTGTGGCGGTACGGAAGCCGGGAGAACGCGAAGATCGTGACGGTGTTTTAACGCCTGGGTGATGAAGCGAAAAAGCAGAGGGGCGGCTTTCGCCGCCCCTCTGCGTGGAATTTAGGTCTTACAGCCAACTCGGGTCGGAGATGAGCTTATCCCAATACTCATAGTCGTTGGTCTTTCTGGTGTAGGTGTGGCTGTTGGCAGCCTCCTCGACATCGAGATAGTACCAGGACGTGACGCTGACATCGTTGAAGGTGTTCAGGCCGCTGAGCAGATCAGAGGTGGTCTGCGGCGCGCGGTTCAGAACGCGGTTGAGGATGGCGACTGTCTCGGCGCGGGTGATGTACTTGTCGGGTTCATAGGTCGAGCCGTAGCCGTTGATCCAGCCAAGCTCATAGGCTCTGGCGATATAGCTCGCTGCCCAGTGACCCTTGACGTCGGAAAAGTTCGTGTAGGCGCTTCCGTAAGAATTGCCGTCGCAGCGGGCAATCATCGCGGCGATCTCCGCACGGGTGATGGGGTCGTTCGGGCGGAAGCAGCCGTCAGAGCCGCCGTTGACGATGCCGAGCTTTGCCATGGTGGACACGGCAGTGTTGTACCACGCCTTGGCCGGAACATCCTTGAAGGTATTATAGCTGGTGGAATAGGTTCTGCGGGTCGAATCCGTCAGGAGGCGGTAGAAGATGGAAGCCGCCTCGGCGCGGGTGATGGTCGCGTTGGGCTTGAAGGAGCCGTTGGGATAGCCCTTGATATAGGCGTAATGGTCTTCACCGTTGAGCATGTACGGAACGGTGCTCGTGGCCTTCGTCCACATGGCAGTGAAGGTGTAGGTATTGCCGGACTTCGTCAGATCCCAGCCATAGAAGGTGTAGCCGGTGCGGGCCGCGTCGGAAAGCGTGTAATCCTTGTCGATCTTGAACGACTGCTTGTTTGCGAACGGCATATTGTTCAGCCGGGCTGAGCCGCCGGCCGGGTCGATCACGATGGGCGTGTCGATGTAGAAGCGGGCATACTCGCTCTTGGCGTCGTCGTAGTCATAGTAGTAGACGTCGTAGGTTTCCGACAGGCCGTTCTTTGTCCACATGGCGGTAAAGGTGTAGGTATCACCGGACTTTGTCAGATCCCAGCCGTAGAACTTATAGCCGGTGCGGGCCGCGTCGGAGAGCGTGTAATCCCGGTTGATCCGGAACGACTGCTTCGTTGCAAACGACATGGTATCCAGCCGGGCCGTGCCGCCGTTCGGATCGATGACGATGGGCGTATTCGCGTAGAAGCGGGCATATTCGCTCTTGGCATCATCAAAGTCATAGTAGAAGATGTCATACGTGTCCGCCTGACCGTTCTTCGTCCACATGGCGGTAAAGACGGGCTGGCCGTTGCGGTCATAGGTTTTATCCCAACCGTAGAACTTGTAGCCGGTGCGGGTCGCGTCATAGAGCGTCGCGTTCTTTGTCACGTTCAGCACTGTCTGTCTGTTCACGTATGTGGAATCCAGATAGGCTGCGCCACCGTTCGGGTCGACGGTCACAGTGCCGCCATAGGCAAGCGTCTCTTCCATGACGCGCGCATAATCATAGTCATAATAGGTGACCGTGACATTGGAAACCGCCCATCTGGCTGTGAAGCGGGTCCGGGCTGCATCATACTCCCAGCCGATAGACTTCTGCGTGCCCTTGTAGGCGAACGTCAGCGTGCAGGAACGCGTGATCTTGTAGCTGCCGGAGACAGCGATTCTGACGCCGTCAAGGTAAGCCTCAGTGCCGCCGTTCAGATCGATGTAAACAGAATCGCCTGCGTTGACCGTGACCTTCCATTCCTGCTGGTCGCGCGCATCGTTGTAGGTGATCTCACAGGTCGACACGGTATCGCGGTAGACCGGATACAGAATCGTGTTCTGGGAGAGGACAATGTTCTCGTTGGGCGCATAGAAGTTGCTGCCGTTCGTCGTCCAGCCCGCAAATACCTTGCCTGTGGGAACAGTCCATGTCTGTGGGAAGTTCTTGACCGTGTACATGGCGCCGACATTCGCGTCAACGACGTCGGGATCCGTCAGAGAAACCTCCGTAAGCTGCCGGTAGGTCACCGTGTACGGGCCGACGGGCGGCGTCACACCGTCCTTTTGCCAGACAGCGTACAGAACAGCGTAGGTGCGTCCGCCGAACAGTTCGGTTACGGAAACAGTCTGGCCGTCGTTATAGATCTTCTGGCCGTTGGGTTCGGTGCTCCAGCCGAGGAAGGTGTAGCCATCTCTGTTAAAGTCATTCGCACGGAGCGTGACCCAGCCAATTGCAACGTCACTCTCTGTGAGTTGCTGCAGTCTTTCACTGGAACTTCCGTAGCTTCCATCGTTCGCTTTGAATGTGATGTAATTCCGGTCACCTTCTGGACCGGCGGCCATCGCCGCCGGAATCAGGCCAACTACCATGACAAGGCACAGCAGAAGCGCCACAAAACGTTTTTTCATAAGCAATTCCTCCTTAATTTCATCCCCGGCAGGCGCTTACTTGCCGGGAGCGCATGGTACACGTGTGGAACCCCACACGCGCACCGGTTTGCAGGGGCTGCGCGGCGCGCGGTTCCTGCCCATCTTCTATAGATATCGTAGCATAATGGTTTTCAGAACGCAATAGGTGGTTTTCTGGAAATGTCCGCTTTTTCCGTGAAAAATCGAATATTTAAGAATTCTTAATGATTTTATGTCAACTTATTATCCGGTTTATGAACAGCCGATCTCGAATTGATTTCAAAGAAATTTCAGAACGGTTACAGACACTGAAAGCCCTGCTGTTCCACACTTCAAATCCGTGGAGGATTTCTCCATTGAGATCAAGAATGATCCGAACAACAAGCTCGACAGTAAATACTGCTCGCTTGTTACCAGCAAGATCGTGGTCGACGGCAAGGAAGTCGATCACTTCGAGCTTTCTATCGATATCAAGCAGGCTATCACCGACGGCGTGATCGAGGCAGGCAATGACCTGTGCGTCAACTATACCGCTGTTCTGAATGACAAGGCCGACTTCTATATCATCGGCGAAGGTAAGAACACCAACACGGCCTATCTTGAGTACAGCAACAACCCCGACGGCGAGGGCACCGGCAAAACGCCTGAGAGCTCTGTCCACGCATGGACGTTTGCCATGATCGTTTCCAAAATCGACGGCACGACCAAGGTTCCGCTGACCGGCGCAAAGTTCGTCCTTTCCCGCAGGGCGGATCTTAAGGTCAGCGATATGCAGTGCGACGAAAACGGCAATCCGACCGTTAAGACTGATCTGCTCCCGATGTACACCGGCGACAGTGCGCGAGCACCTTATGAGCTTGCCACGGCTGAAAAAGTTGCGGCGGACACCAACATTACAGCCCGCAAAGCCCGGACGAAGACAGCACAACGCGCACCGTGATCAAGCGCTGGGACGACACGGGCTATGAGCAGAAACGCCCCGATACGATCACGGTCACGCTCCTGAAGGACGGCACGGTCTGCGACACAAGGACTATCAGCCGCACGGACAGCTGGCAGTACACATGGAGCGGCCTTCCCCGGTATAGCCCGGACGGCACGGAGATCGTCTGGACAATACAGGAAAGCGCCGTTCCCGGCTACATTTCAAGCATCCGGGAAACCGGCGATACGTTCATTCTGACCAATACACCTGAGCATCAGAAGCTTCCGCAGACGGGGCTTCTCTAGTGGCCGGTCCCGGTGCTTGCCGCGGCGGGCCTGCTGCTTCTGATTTTGGGCACGCTCTTGAAAAGAAAAAATGATCATGATTAAACGCGGAACGCTTTGCACGATTCTGGGGCTGCTGCTCCTTCTCGCCGCGCTGCTGCTCACGGCCTATAACCTCCGCCGCGATGCAGCCGCAGGCGACGCTGCCGAGCTTGTCCTTGAACGCCTGACACCCGACCTGCCCCGGCAGGAAAGTCTTTCCCAGTCTCCCACTGGAGAGGGGAAAGAGGAGGCATTTGTCCCGGATTATGTGCTGAATCCGGAGCTGCCCATGCCGGAACGCGAGATCGATGGCCAGAGCTACATCGGCGTTCTGGATATCCCCGCGCTCGGCCTGTCGCTCCCCATCATCAGCACATGGAGCTATCCCGGCCTGCAGATCGCGCCCTGCCGCTACTCCGGCTCCGCGTATCTTGAAAATCTCGTCATTGCGGGGCACAATTACCGCAGCCATTTTGCGTCCCTCCCGCAGCTCCAGCCGGGCGATGCGGTCACGTTTACAGACATGGACGGGACTGTGTTCCGCTACAAGGTCGATTCCCTTGAAACGCTTTCTCCCTACGCCATATCCGATATGACCAGCGGCGGCTGGCCGTTGACACTCTTCACCTGTACCGTCGGCGGCCAGTCAAGGCTTGCCATCCGCTGCAGCGCCGGCTGACGTACTACAAAAATCAGAAAAGTCATGAAACTCCGAATGTCCCATCGGAATTTCACGGCTTTTTGTTTTGCGTATTGCTTATTTCTTCGTGAGCGTCAGGTGATAATCGGCGCCGCCTTCACGGGCAGCCGCCTGATAGCCGCTGTGCGCGGCAAAGCGCTTGATGTTTTCAACGGCAGTTTCGTTGTCGACGAGAACTTCCAATGCAGCGGGATTGTCCTTCTTGATCGCGTTCTGCACCATCACGACGGGCATGGGGCAGAGATAGCCTCTTGCATCAACCATTTTTCTGCGCCTCCTGCTTCTTCATGCTGTTTACGATGGAGATCACCAGCACGATCACGATACCGAGCACCACTGCGACGCGGCCATTGGTGGAAACGCCGCCCGCAGAGCTTTCGGAGGCCGCGTTTCCGGCAAGGCCGAAGTTATGTGCGAACGCAGCGCCGACGATCATGCCGAACACCGTAACGGCAGAATCCGCGTTGCCGCTGCCGGCAAGAATGAGCTGACGCAGCGGGCAGCCGCCCAGCAGCACCGAGCCCCAGCCCGCGAGCAGCATACCGAGGAAGTTCCACACATGGTCGGAATGTGCAACCGGCTGTCCGGCGAAGCCGAGATTGAATTTATGCAGGCAGAGATTGCCGATGAGGACTGTGACGAAAATGGCGATGAAGCCCCACAGCAGGTGCAGATCCTTGAACATCATCGTGTCGCGCAGACCGCCGACCATGCAGATACGGGATTTCTGTGCCAGCGCGCCAACAACCAGCGCGATAACAAGTGCGATCAGGAACGGGGCGTGCTTGGAGCCGGGGCCCTCCTCAGAGAGCTTGAACAGCGTGGGAACAGCCAGGAACAGGATCAGCAGGCCGACCATGACAGCGGGCAGCACCGTGCCGTCGAGCGTCTTGGTGGCGTAGTTCCGCTGAAGCGTGAAGCCCTTGCGGATGAAGATCGTGCCGAGGAAGATACCGGCGGCGAAACCGGCCAGACCGACAACGGCGTTCAGATCGCCGCCAGCCAGACGCAGCACCATGCGAAGCGGGCAGCCGAGGAAGGCCAGCGCGCCGATCATGACGAATGCGCCGAGCACAAAGCGGAGCGCGGGAGACGAACCGGCTCTGGCTTTCCATTCCTTAGAGGCCAGCGCCATCAGGAAGCTGCCGAGCACAAGGCCGATGATCTCCGGGCGGACATACTGGACCTTGGCAGCAGAATGCAGACCCACAGCGCCTGCGATGTCGCGCTCAAAGCACGCGATGCAGAAGCCCATGTTGGCCGGGTTGCCGAGCGCCGTCAGCACGAGTGCTGCGATGCCGATGACAACACCGGTCAGAATGACGAACAGGTTTTCTTTTTTCATGTTCTCTTTCCTCCGATATAGTCGAACTAAGTTCGCCGAAGTTCGATATTCTGGAACGAGAATATCGAAAACGACGTGAATGCGGGCTTTTTCACCCGCATTCGTTACTCTTGAATCAGAATAACACGCTTTTTCACGATTGTCAATCATTTTTCTGTTCGACATTTTCGAAAAATATTCAGAATCGAAGAAACGTTCAGAGCAGCAGCGCCGAACCCTGTTCCAGATCGTCGGACAGGAACCGGCGGTTGAGCGCATTCAGGACCCGCTTTTTATCCGCGCTCCACATGGGAGCGATCAGGCTGCGCTTCGCGCCGTCTCCGGTCATACGGTGAATGACCAGCTCGCGCGGCAGCACGCGCAGACAGTCTTCCAGTACGGACAGATACGCATCCAGCGTCATGGTTTCGAAGTTTCCGGCGGCGTAGTCCTCAGCAAGGTCTGTCCCGGACAAAACGTGCAGCAGATGGAGCTTGATGCCGTCCGCGCCGCTCTGACCGATGTAGCGTGCGGTCTGCACCATCATCTCCGGTGTTTCGCCGGGAAGTCCAAGGATCATATGCGCGACCACATGGATATCCAGCGCCTTGAGCTGCCGGACGGCATTGTCAAACACGGAAAGGGGATAGCCGCGCCGGATATACCGCGCAGTGGATGCGTGGATCGTCTGTAAGCCAAGCTCGACCCAGACAGGCTTCCTTTCCCGCAGCTCCGCGAGCAGCGCGAGGATCTCCGGCGGCAGGCAGTCCGGTCTGGTCGCGATAGACAGCGCGCAGATCTCATCCCGGTCGATTGCGGCCAGAAACAGCGGCCTTAATTGATCGGCGGGCGCATAGGTATTGCTGTAATCCTGAAAATAGGCGATATATCGGGCATCCGGCCCGGCCTTTGCCGCGACAAGGCGTTTGGCCTGGGCAAGCTGTTCAGAAACCGGGAGCGCGGCGGAGGCGGCGAATTCACCGCTTCCGCTGCAAAAGATGCAGCCGCGTGCGTCGAGCGTCCCGTCGCGGTTCGGACAGGTGCATCCGGCGGAAAGCGCCAGCTTATAGACCTTGCAGCCGAATGTCTCGCGCAGATACGCGTTCAGGGAGCGGTAATACATATGTCCTCCAAATGATTTGCGCGCCGCAGTCTCTGCGGCGCGCAAGCTGGTTCCTTACGATTCGGGAGCATCCAATGCTTCATCCTGCATGACCGCCTCAAATTGAGCGCGGTTCATATTTTCGTTTTCCATCAGGAAGCCCGCGATCTTATCCAGCCGTTCCGAATGCGCGGTCAGGATCTCCTCGCAGCGCTTGTATGCCTCGCGCATGATCGACTGCACCTGCACGTCGATCTCGCCTGCCGTTGCTTCGGAATAGGGCTTCGTTTTTTCGTAATCCCGGCCAATGAAGACCTCCTGACTCGACGAATAGGAGACAGGGCCAATCGCGTCCGACATTCCGTAGGTCGCGACCATATCCCGCGCAAGCTTTGTTGCGCGCTGGAGATCGTTCGAAGCGCCGGTAGAGATATCGCACAGCTTCAACGCTTCCGCAACACGTCCGCCAAGGAAGGAGACGACCGTCTCGAACATTTCATTGCGCGAAGCGTAGGATTTGTCATCCTGCGGCAGGCTGATGGTCATACCGCCCGCCTGTGCGCGGGGGATGATGGTGATCAGGTGCACGGGATCCTGCGAGTCCAGACAATACATACACACGGCGTGTCCGGCCTCATGGACGGCAGTGAGCATTTTTTCGGAGTGGCTGACGACGCGGCTCTTTTTCTCCGGACCTGCAATAACCTTGATCATGGCAGCTTCCAGATCCTGCTGCGTGATGGCGGCTTTGCCGTTCCGCGCAGCAAGCAGTGCACCCTCGTTCAGCAGATTCGCAAGATCGGCGCCGGTAAAGCCGGCGGTCGCCTTTGCGATGGCGGGCAGATCGACATTGTCTGCCAGCGGCTTTTTGCGTGCGTGGACCTGCAATATCTCCGCTCTTCCGCGCCAGTCCGGCGCGCCGACATAGATCTGCCGGTCGAACCGTCCGGGACGAAGCAGGGCGGGGTCGAGAATATCCTTGCGGTTGGTCGCCGCGATGACGATCACACCCTCGTTTGCAGAGAAGCCGTCCATTTCCACGAGCAGCTGGTTGAGCGTCTGCTCGCGCTCGTCGTGACCGCCGCCAAGACCTGCGCCGCGCTGACGGCCCACCGCGTCGATCTCGTCAATGAATACAATAGCGGGCGCAACACGCTTGGCCTGATCGAACAGGTCGCGCACACGGCTTGCACCGACGCCGACATAAAGCTCGACAAAATCGGAGCCGGAAATGGACAAAAACGCGACGTTTGCCTCACCGGCGACAGCTCTTGCCAGCAGCGTCTTGCCGGTGCCCGGAGGGCCGACCAGCAGAACGCCCTTGGGGATCTTCGCGCCAAGCTGTCTGAATTTATCCGGGTCGCGCAGGAATTCTACGATTTCGGAAAGCTCTTCCTTCTCCTCATCCGCGCCTGCAACGTCCTTGAAGGTAACGGCTTCGCCGTTCGGAACGCCGAAGCGGGCGTTTGCGCGCGTAAACTGCGACATGGCGTTCGGGCTGCCGCCGGAGCGGTTCATCAGGATGAACCAGACGAACAGCAACGCAACGCCGACGACGAGATAAGGCAGGACAGACCGCCAGATGGAGTTGACGGCGGGAAGATAGTTGTAGGACTTGAGAATGCCGGACGCGCTCTGCGCGGCAATGGTCTCGTCGAGGTCCTTGTGGAATGTCTCAATGTCTCCGATCCTGGCGGCTGCCGTGCCTGCCTGCGCCGTATCGCTGGCATACAGCGTCATGGTCAGCGTGTCGCCCTGTAAAACGAACGACTCGACCCGTTCATTTTCGAACAGGTCGAGCACGTCGGAATAGGCAAGCCTGCTGCTGTTCTGCGTGAGCAGGGACGAAGAGATCACCACAAGCACCAGCGCCAGAATCGCGATCAGAATGATCGTCTGTACGGTTTTGGGCTGTTGATTCACGGAGTATCTCCTTTTGAAAGAATAGATAGAAAGATCAGCTTACTGATCCTGATAGACGGAGGGCTTCAGAACGCCGACGAACGGAAGGTTCCGGTAATAATCCTCGTAATCCAGACCGAAGCCGACGACAAACGCGGGCGGAACGGTGAAGCAGGTGTAATCCGGCTTCAGATCGACCTTGCGGCCCGTGGGCTTGTCGAGCAGCGTGCAGATCCTGATGGACGCGGGCTTGCGCTCACGGAACATTTCGCAGATCATTTTGAGCGTGCTGCCGGAGTCGATGATATCCTCAAGGATCAGAACATGACGCCCTTCGATATCGTGATCGATATCCTTGCGGAACGTCAGCTTGCCGGTGGATTCCGTACCGCCCTCAAAGGAGGTGATGCACATGAAGTCCTCCTGCACAGGAATGCTGATGGCATTGGCCATTTCCGCAAAGAACGGGACGACGCCCTTGAGCACGCCGACAAGGATCGGGCACTTGCCGCGGTAATCCTCCGCGATCTGCGCACCGACCTCCTTGATCCGCGCGTGGATCTCCTCCTCGGAAACAAGAACGCGTTCAATGTCCTGAAGCATATCAGATTTGTTAATCATACAGCGAATCCTCTTTCTCTAATTCTTCTATTCTGATGATGACCGCGCGGTCGCCAGGGGCGGCTGCTCGATCAAGATTGACGCCGATCCCGTAGACGCCGAGAATTCCATGCTCGTCCGCAGCCACAGGGAGCAGGCGGCGCCTGTCCAGAGGAATCTTGCGGTCGATCATGAGCTTTTTCAGCGTTTTCCGGCCCCCGGAGACGCGCATTTCGTCGTGCGCCCGGCGCGGACGGAACAGGATCTGTGTAGTTGAGCCTATCGTATCACACTTTACGGCAAAAGTGGAGAGTGTATTTTGAATTTCTGAAAAATTTTCTTGCCATTCGCAGCAAACACGGAGCCCGAGCGGCTGAAGAACGGCGGATTCCCCGGCCAGAAGCGTGACCGGCTCGAATGCGGCAGGGGAGCCGGCAGTAAGAAGCAGCCGGTCGTATTCCCGCTGCGCCGAAAATCCGCCCGGCAGAGATGCGCGGGCAGAGGGGCATTCGGAAAACAGCAGCCGGTCGACGGCACTGATGTGCCGCTCCGAAAGCTTCGGCGCGTGAATTTCGCCGAGCAGCAGCTTGACAGCGCGCGTGCGGACAGCCGCCGGATATGCGGTAAGGGCACTGCACTGAATCCCATTCGAAAGCCGGGCCTGCCGCAGCGCTTCCTCAGCCTGCGCAGAAAGCTGCGCCTCGTCCGCCTCCAGAAGCCGGCACATACGAAACGCCGTTTCGCAGAGGGATGGATTCTCCGCTTTGAGAAGCGGGATGACAGACTGCCGCAGACGGTTGCGCCGTGCGTCCGGAAGAAAATTGGTGCTGTCAGTCACATGGGAAAGTCCGTTTTGCGCGAGATACGCCTCGATCTCCGCACGGGAGACGGCAAGCATGGGCCGGATGAACCGCTCACGCCTCGGCGGAATGCCGCAGAGCCCGGCAAGCCCGGTGCCGCGTGTGAGATTTAAAAGCACCGTTTCCAGATTGTCGTCCTGCGTGTGCGCCGTTGCAATTAAACCTGGCAGGGAAGAGAAGAACGCGTAGCGAAGCGCACGCGCCGCTTCCTCAACGGATTCGTGCGTCTTTGCCGCGCGGGCGCGTACATCACCGTTATCAACATGGAGCACGACGCCCAGTTCGGCGCAGAGCGTACGGACAAACGCCTCGTCGCGGTCTGATTCTTCGCCGCGCAGCTGATGATTGAAATGCGCCGCCTCGACCGTAATGCCGAGCGTATTCCGTAAGGACAACAAAACATGCAGCATACAGACGGAATCCGCTCCGCCGGAGACGGCACAGATCACGGTATCGCCCGGCTGCGTCATGCACTGCCCGCGCATCCACGAAAGAATTTTATCCGTCATGCTTCCATTCCAGATCGGAGAACGTGAAGAACTGCGGCCGCCATTGCAGCTTGACCGTTCCGGTCTCGCCGTGACGGTTTTTCGCAACAATGCACTCGGCAATGTTCTTGTCCTGCGTGTTGGGATTGTAATATTCGTCGCGGTAGAGGAACATGACGGAGTCTGCGTCCTGCTCAATAGCGCCGGATTCGCGAAGATCGGACAGCATCGGCCGCTTGTCGGTACGCGATTCATTGGCACGGGACAGCTGACTGAGGCAGATCACCGGCACATTCAGCTCCTTTGCCATGATCTTGAGCGCACGGGAGATGTCACTGACGACCGTTACGCGGTTATCGCCGGATTTCCCGGGCGCGGCAGCAGTCATCAACTGCAGATAGTCGATCAGCACCAGCCCCAGATTGTCGAGCCGGCGGCATTTTGCATTGATCTCCGCGACCGTGATGGCCGGATTGTCGTCCACGCGGATATCCGTCTGGCTGAGCGCGGACGAGGCGATAGAGAGCTTTCCCCAGTCTTCCTCATCCAGATGACCGGTCGTAAGCTTCTGGTTTTCAACAAAGCTTTCCGTGGAAAGAAGACGCATGACCAGCTGTTCGCGCGACATTTCGAGCGAAAAGAACGCGACGGTCTTTTCATAGGTCTTCGCTACGTTCAGACAGATATTGAGCGCGATAGCCGTCTTGCCCATACCGGGACGGGCTGCGATCAGAATCAGGTCAGTCTTGTTCAGGCCGTTGATCTTGCGGTCAAGATCGTGAAGTCCGGTAGACAGACCGGGGATCTCGCTGCCGGAGGCCGCCAGCTCTTCCAACCGGTCGTAGACGTTGATCATGACTTTGCCGATGTGCTGCAGGCTGTCACCAGTGTTGCCGCGGCGGAGCGAATAGATCTTTTTCTCCGAAACCTCGAGCATTTCCTGCGCCGTGCCGACGCCGTCGTAGACCATTTCCGTGATCTCAGACGACGCAGTCGCCAGCGCACGCAGGAGCGACTTGTCATGCACGATCGTGCAATACTGCTTGACATTGGCGGCGGTCGGCGTGATCTTCAAAAGCTGCGCGATGTAATCATAGCTGCGCTGCTCGTCATACACGCCGCGCTCTTTCATCTTATTGAGTACGGTAACGGGGTCGATCTTTTCCGAGAAGTTGAACATCGTATAGATCGTCTCGTAGATCTCGCGGTTCTGCCGGAGATAAAAATCGTCCGGCTGCAGCATACCGACCACGTCCGGCACGCAGCGCTCGTCGATCAGCATCGAGCCGAGCACGGACTGCTCCGCCTCCAGTGCCTGCGGGGCCTGCCGCTGAAGCAGTTCCTCATCCATAGATGTTCACATCCTTCCGGGAAATGATGGTCAGGCGCACTTAGGCTTCCTTGACCTCGATTTTGAGTTCTGCATTGATCTCATAGCCGAGCTTGCACTTGACGGTGTAAACGCCGACCGACTTGATCGGCTCGTCCAGAACGATCTTCCGCTTGTCCAGCTGGATCCCGGCCTGCTTTGCAAGCGCCTCGGAAACCTCCGTGTTCGTGACCGAGCCGAACAGGCGGCCCGCTCCGCCGCCCTTCGCGGTGACAACGACGGTCATATCCTTCATGCGGTTGCGCAGCTCGAGCGCTTCCGCGCGCTCCTTGGCCTGCCGTTCCTGCGTGGCCTTGTCGTTCATGCGCATGGTGTTGATGTTGTCTGCGGTCGCTTCCTGCGCAAGCTTGCGCGGCAGCAGGAAGTTGCGCGCATAGCCGTCGGAGACCTCGATCATCTGGCCGCGCTTGCCCTGACCTCTTACATCCTGTGTTAAAATAACCTTCATGTTGATAACTCCTTTCAAAGAGAATTGTCTGGTGCCGCTTATGCTGAAAGCGGAGGCCGGATATACCGTGCGCTGCTGTCCGGCGCGGGGCGCATATTGATGCCGGATACAATGCCCATGGCGAAAAACATTGTGACGAGCGAGCTGCCGCCGTAGGAAAAGAACGGCAGCGTCAGGCCGATGACCGGCACAAGGCCGATACACACGCCGATGTTGATGAACACCTGCGCCGTCAGCATGCCAGCGATGCCGACGCAGATGAGCCGGTTCATATAGTTGCCGGATTTGATGCCGACATAGATGATACGGATGATGATGGCCGTCAGCAGAATGAGAACTGCCATGCAGCCGAGCATACCGAGCTCCTCGCCAATAGAGGAGAAGATCAGGTCGGTATGCTGCGCGGGGATCGTGCCGCTCTGCACCATCGTCCCGTGGTACAGTCCCTGCCCGGTGATTCCGCCGTTCTGAAGCGCGCGCAGGCTGCGGTTCATCTGGTAGCGCTGATCCTGCGCCGCCGGGTCGATGCGCGGGTCAAACAGCACCCAGATACGGCTGCGCCGGTCGTAGCTGAGAAACTGCCACAAAAATGGAGAAGCTACAAGCAGCACCGCAAACGCGCCGAGGAACCACAAAAGGCTCACGCCGCCGACAAACGCCATAATGACGAAAATAAACAGATACTGCAGCGCAACACCCAGATCCTCCGACGCTACGACGATCAGGCCAAACATGAAGACCGTGATGACTGCGAGCCGTAGGACCGTTGAGATATGCGAGATCTTGTTCTGCCGGATGCTCATGGTCTTGGCAAGAATCATAATGAATGGAATTTTACAAAGCTCCGCCGGTTGGATGGAAAACGGCAGGAAGCTGAACGCCAGCCAGGAACGGTTGCCGCTTCGGGTATCGCCGAAGGGGAACAGCAGAAGAATGAAGATCGCCGAGAAGATCAGCAGCAGCTCGCGCCGCTCGGCAATGATATCGACGTCGACCAGCGTGAAAAAGACATATAAAATAATACCAAGAACCAGCGCAAGGATCTGCGTGCGGACATACTGCGCGCTGCCCTTGACGTTTGTTGCGCTGGAAATGACCACAATGCCGAAGACGCTGGCGGCAATACAAAGGCTCAGAAGGATCATATCTGCGCGCCGGACAAAGCTGCCGATCGCTTTCCATATCCCGTGCATAAAGCCGCCTCCTTTGAATGCGAAAATAAAGCTTGAAAAAAGGAATCCTAATTCAATTTTACATTGTATCAAAAAAGGACGAATAAGTAAACCACGATTTTCAAATTGCCGTGGTTTTGGTATGATTTTGAATTGATTTTACTTGATTTCTGTGTTATAATGCGGCAGATATAAAATGGGGCAGATAGGGGGCTTTGGTATGCAGATCACCACGCACAGCGCGGACGAAACGCAGGCGCTTGGACAAAGACTGGCAAAGCGCCTCCTGCCGGGCGATGTGATCGCCTATTTCGGCGATCTGGGAGCAGGAAAGACGGCCCTCACGCGCGGCATTGCGCAGGGCCTCGGTGTCACAGATCTCGTGACCAGCCCGACCTATACCATTGTCAATGAATACCTGACGGGCCGCATCCCGCTGTTCCATTTCGATATGTACCGCCTCGGCTCCTCGGACGAGCTGTTCGACATCGGCTGGGAGGATTATCTTGCACGCGGCGGCGTGTGTGCCGTCGAGTGGAGCGAAAACGTGGAAGACGCACTGCGGGACGCAATTCATATCACCATCGAGAAAGACCCGCTTGAACCCGATACCCGCCGCATCACCATCGAAGGAGGGAGCCGATTTGAAGCTGCTGGCATTTGAATCCTCTGCGAAGGCAGCCGGTACGGCGCTGCTGTCCGACGGCTGCCTGCTTGCGGAATATATGCAGAATTCCGGCCAGACCCACAGCAGAACGCTGATGGAGCTGGCAAAAAATATGCTCTCCGGCTGTGATCTGACCCCACAGGATATCGACGCTGTCGCCGTCGCCGCCGGGCCAGGCAGCTTTACGGGCGTGCGCATCGGCATGGCCTGTGCCAAGGGCTTCGCGTGGGGCCGTCAGCTCCCGCTCTACGGCGTTTCGACGCTTGAGGCCATGGTGCGCGGCGCAGCCTGCGCCGACGGCGTTTACTGCGCCTGCATGGACGCGCGGAAGGGGCAAATCTATAACGCGCTGTTCAATTGGACCGATGGAGCGCTCCTGCGCCGCACGGAGGACCGCGCAATCGCAATTTCAGAGCTGTCGCAGGAACTGAAAAATATTCCCGGCCCTGTGTATCTCGCCGGCGACGGCGCGAAGCTCGTTTTTGACACATTGAAGGAGGAGAATCTGCCGCTGCGGCTGCTTCCCGAGCATCTGCGCCAGCAAAGGGCCTCCGGCGTGGCGCTGACCGCAATGGAAAAGATCGCCGCGGGCGAACCGGCAGACGCCGCCGCGCTGACGCCCAATTATCTGCGTCAGGCGCAGGCAGAGCGCACGCGGCAGCATGACAAGGACTTTTATTTGAAAAAATAATTGAATAGAAAAGACAAAGGAGCAACATCATGAGCACGAAAGCATTTGGAGAACACGTACACGTCATGGATCATCCGCTCGTCGCGCACAAGCTGACGATCATGCGCGATAAAAACACAAGCGTCAAGGATTTCCGGGAGCTGGTCAGCGAGATCGGGATGCTCATCACCTATGAGGCCACCCGTGATCTGCCGCTCACCACCAAGACGGTCGAAACGCCGATCTGCACGGCGGAGGAGCCGACGCTGGCCGGTAAGAAAATTGCAGTCGTGCCCATTCTGCGCGCCGGTCTTGGACTGGTCGACGGCGTTCTGCGCATGGTTCCGTCTGCCCGTGTCGGCCACATCGGTATGTTCCGCGACGAGGAAACGCTTGAGCCGCACGTCTACTTCTGCAAGATGCCGAAGGACATCGCCGAGCGCGATATCATGATTGTCGACCCCATGCTCGCCACCGGCGGCTCTGCCTGCGAGGCCATCGGCGAGATGCGCAAACGCGGCTGCAAACACATCACGCTCATGGTGCTTGTCGCTGCTCCCGAGGGCATCAAGGCCGTTCAGGAGAAGTTCCCTGATGTTGACATTTATGCCGGTGCGCTCGACGATCACCTCAACGAGCACGGCTACATCGTCCCCGGTCTCGGTGACGCCGGCGACAGAATCTTCGGCACGAAGTAAAAGCATTGATAGCATCTCCCCTGCAAACGCAAATCTTCACAATTTTGCCATTGCATTATCTCGCATCATTCGTTATAATGATTGGGCATTTTCAATAGCATTTTGCAAATCTGCAAAACCCAATAATTGAGAGGACTGAACAAACAAAATGAGTGCATCCAGAGAAAAGAAGAGCCGCCAGGAAAGTCTGGCAGGCGGTTATGTCGATCCCCGGACAAAGCGTGAAAAGGACGAGCAGGCGAAGGATCGCCGCACCAACGCCCTTTACATCGCCGTCGCCGTCATCTTTGTGATCGTCGGCATCGTTGTTACGGTCGCCAATTCCAAGGTGATCGAGCGCAAGGCCGACGCGCTCACCATCGGCAATGAGACCTACACGGCCGCCGACGTGAGCTACTTCTACAATACCATCTACAGCAGCTTTGTCTCCAAGAACTCCTATTATCTGAGCGCTTATGGTCTGGACACCACCAAGTCGCTCAAGGAGCAGAGCTGCCCCATCAACGACGGCACCTGGTACGAATACTTCCGCGATCAGGCCATCACCAGCATGACCTCCTACTCCCTGCTTGCGCAGAAGGCGGAGGCCGAGGGCTTTGACGGCAGCGAGGCCGTGGAGCAGTCCGTGCAGGATACGTTTGCCGATCTGGACACTGCCGCCGCTTCCGCCGGTCACACCCGCGCGCAGTACATCAAGGCCGTGTGCGGCCCGCTGGTCAACGAGAAGGTCTTCGAGCGCAACATCCGCATGATGGCGCTGGCACAGGCCTATTCCAGCAGCTATGCCGACTCCCTGTCCTACACCGCCGAAGAAGTGCAGGCCGCTTACGACGCTGATCCCAAGAGCTATCAGAGCGCCGACATTGAGTACATTCTCTTCACATCCGCTGCCGGCGACGACGCAACGGACGAAGAAAAGGCCGAGCTTCTCGAGCAGGCCAAGCAGAAGGCCGAGACCGCTCTCTCCCGCTATGCGCAGGGTGAGGCGTTCGATGCCATCGGCGAGGATATGGAAGGCACCTACGCGCACATCGGCTATGCTGAAAACGGCGCTTCCGATATGCTGACCTGGGCGTTTGACGATGCCCGTCAGGAGGGAGACACCACCGTCGCCGCCAATGGTGAGAAGGGTTATTACGCTGTGCTCTTCCACTCCCGCAGCCGCAACGACTATCACACGGTTTCCGTGCGTCACATCCTTGTTGACAGTGAGGACAAGGCCAACGAGCTCCTGCAGCAGTACAACGACGGCGAGAAAACCGAGGACGCCTTCGCCGCGCTGGCCGTCGCCAACTCCACCGACCCCGGCAGTGCCAGCAACGGCGGCCTGTACTCCAACATCTACAAGGGTGAGATGGTCCCCTCTTTCGAGGACTGGTGCTTCGATCCCGCGCGCCAGAGCGGCGACACGGGCATCGTCGAGTCCAGCAACGGCTATCACGTGATGTACTTCGTCGAGACCAATCCCCAGCCCTACTGGTACTACAAGGCTGACCTTGATCTCAAGAACGACGCTTACGACGAGTGGTACGCCGGTATCACCGATGGTGTGGAGGCCGAGCAGCTCAGCGGTATGAAGTACGTCGGGTAATCCCTTCTTACGACAAAATAAGCTGCCGGTCACAAACCGGCAGCTTATTTCTTTTACTCTTACCTTCAGGGGGAAACTATGGACGATCCGTTTTTACGCACACAGATGCTTCTCGGCACCAACGCGATGGAAAGGCTGCAAAAAAGCCATGTGGCCGTTTTCGGCCTCGGCGGCGTCGGCAGCTACGCAGTCGAGGCGCTGGTGCGCTCCGGCATCGGCGAGCTGACGCTCATTGACGACGACAGCGTCAGCCGCACGAACCTCAACCGCCAGCTCGAGGCGCTGCACTCCACGGTCGGTCAAAATAAGACTGATGCCCTCGCCGCACGCTGCCGCGACATCAACCCAGATGTCCATCTGCACCTCATCTGCGCGCGGTATGATGCCGCCCACCGCGAGAATTTTTTTACTGCGCGCTATGACTACATCATCGACGCCATCGACACCGTGTCGAGCAAGCTCGACCTCATCGAAACAGCGCACGCGCGCGGCATTCCCATTCTCTCTGCGATGGGGACGGGCAACAAGACCGACCCCACCAAGCTTTGCATCACCGACCTCTCCAAGACTGTCAACTGCTCGCTTGCGCGCGTGATGCGAAAGGAGCTGCGCGAGCGCGGCATCAAGCACCTGCGCGTCGTCTACTCCCCAGAGCTTCCCGCCAAGCCCGAAGCGCTGGAAGCGCCCCCGCCGGGTCGCCGCAGCGTACCGGCAAGCCTCGTCTGGGTCCCCGGCTGCGCAGGACTGATGATGGCGGGCGAGGTCATTCTGACGCTCGCCGGATACGAAAAAGAGAAAAGCGAATCATAAAAAGGAAGCGTTCCGGTTTCATCGGAACGCTTCCTTTTACTCTTCCAGAATGAGCGGCAGGGCGCGGACACAGAACTGCGTCATATCAACGTGGCTGCCGTCCAGAAAGCCGACGCCTTCGGCCTTCAAAAGCTCGACCTGACGGTTCGCTCCCCCAAAGGCAAATGCGCTTGACACCTCCCCGTCCCGCTTGACGACGCGATGGCACGGGATAACGCCCGGCTCGGGGTTGACGTGCAGCGCATACCCTACAACGCGGGCAAGACGCCTATTCCCGATCGCCGCGGCGATCTGACCATAGGTCGCAACGCTGCCGCGCGGGATAAGCCTCACTGCGGCATACACTTTGTCAAAGGTCGTCATTCGCCTTCTCCTTCTTTTTGAGCCGCCGCGCGAGCCAAAACCCATACGCGATCAGGGCAAGATAGAATAGATAGCAGGGCCAGTCATGCCGCAGCCAAGTCCCCGCGCTCTCCCAAACGATCGGCCAGTCGCCCCCGCCTGCATACAATCTCGACCCTGACCACAGAACCGTCAGATAGGCAAGCATAGCTGCCAATCGGGAGAGCGCCAAAACTGCGCCGGTCGCGGCGATGAGCAGGGCGATCACTCTGCCCCGCTGCTTCCAAATGGTCGTTGAAAGGATCGCGGCAGCGATCGCTGCCACAGCAAGGACAATGTGCAGTGCGGCACGGCTTGCAAAACCGAGACGCAGACTGTTCCATAGCGCTGCGATGCCCGCGAGCAGCAGCACCAACAGCAGCACATCGCTGAAAACTTCATTCCTGCCGCGCAGAGCGCGCTCCTTCTCCGGCACGGCCGCCTTCGGCGTGTCCTCTTCATTTCCCCAGATGAGGTAATCTGTCGTCACGGCAAAATAGGTGCAGATGGCGCGCAGCTTGTCGAGGTCAGGCGCTGCATCGCCGCATTCCCACTTGCTGACGGCCTGCCGCGAAACATTCAGCTCCGCAGCGAGCTGCTCCTGCGATAAGCCGCGCGAGGCGCGCAGCATCTTCAGCTTTTCTCCCAGCGTCATGTGCGTATCCTCCGTTTGCTTTGATGCGCCCAGTATAGCGCCATGCGGCAAAAAATGCCACCAGCTCTGCCTTGCATCTCCGCAACCAAACGTGGCAACAGGGATATTCCTCCTATTACTCCGCTTCCTTCTTGCCTTTTTTGAACAGTGCGCCCACATCGACCTCCACCAGCACAAGGCTCGCGAGCATCAGCGCCGCGCCGAGATAGCCCCTGACGCCGATGCGCTCACCAAGCAGGAAAAACGCAAAGATCGCCGAGAACACCGGCTCAAGCGTAAAGATAAGGCTCGCGCGGCTCGCCGTCGTGTGCCGCTGAAAGACGCTCTGAATCACCAGGCAGACGCCCGAGCACACGATGCCGAGAAATAGCGACGCCGCCCAGACCTTTGCCGTGCTGGGCAGCGCGGGCGTTTCCAGAAAGACCGACAGCACCGAGATCACCACGCCGACGACGGCGAGGTCGCACACGCCGAGCGCCAGCGGATCAACCCGCTCATCGGCAACGGCCCGCTCGGTGATCATCAGGTCGACCGAGTAAAACACCGCCGCAAAGAGACAGATCACATCACCGAAGGCAGGCTTGAGCGTTTCGCTCAGCGTCATCAATGCAAGGCCGACAAGGCACAGCACCATCGAAACGCCAAACTTCTTCTCCGGCTTTTTGCGGTAGACGATGAACTCCAGAATCGGCGTCGTCACCACGGAAAGCGCGCCGATGAAGCCCGCGTTGGAAACGGACGTATACATCACGCCGTAGGTAAGGCTCGTATACACGATGACAAGCGACAATCCAACCAGAATGCTGTACTTTACGGTCACGCGGCTTACGCGGCGCAAATTCTTTCGAAAAACAAAGCCCAGCACCAGAAAGGCCGTGATAAAGCGGAACGCATTGAGCGTCAGCGGCTGCATATCCCGCAGGCAAATCGCCGTCAGGCAATTTGAAATTCCCCAAAAGCTCGTCGCCAGCAGCAGCATCAGATCCGCTCTGCGCTGATGATCCATTCGGTTTCCTTCTTTCTCTTCTCGATTCTTTTCTCTCATTCACCAAACGGGCGCCTTGCGGCGTCCGTCTGATTCGTCAAGTTTACCATATCCATTAGAGTTTAGCAAGTGGCATGAGAGGTGAAAATGTCATAACTTCTCGCCGCTTTTCCTCTTGACAAAGAGCGTGGAACCGATAGACCTTCTCTCCTTTTTTACAGCAGACCGTAAACCTCGTGCAGATCGTGGATCTCATGGTCGATGCGATAGCCCTCCGGCGCAGCAGCTCCCTCGGGATTGTACCAGCAGGTGACGATGCCCGCATCTCCGCCGCCGCGCATATCGCTCGTGAGCGAATCGCCGACGATCATCGTCTCGTTCTTGTTAAACGGCTCGATGGCCGCAAAAACCTGGTCAAAAAATTCTTTTCTGGGCTTCTCCGCACCCAGCTGCTCGGAGAGGAACACGCCGTCCATCAGCGCACCGAGGCCGGAGAGGCGCAGTTTTTTTGTCTGCGCGGTGACCGTTCCGTTGGAAACGACATACTGGCGCACCTTGCCGCACAGCGACTCGACAATATGATAGCTGTCATCGCGGCAGACGATGGTATCGCCAAGGCGCAGCTGATAGGCGTCGTTGAAGCGCGGTGCAAGCGCGGTATCGATGCCCTCCCCTGCAAAGAACTCTTCAAAGCGGCCCACGAGCACCTGCTGCTTTGTGATCTCGCCGCGCTCCATCTTCTCCCAATACTTCCGGTTGATCGCGGAATAGCGCGCAAGCGCCTCCTCCGAGCATTCGCCGAGGCCAAATTCAATGTAAAGGCTCTGTACAGCAGCGCGCTCGGCGGCGTCAAAATCCAGAAGCGTGCGATCCACGTCCCACAAAATCGTTGTGATCATTTCTCTTTTCTCCAATAGCTCTCAAAAAATACAAAGTCGCCGCCAAAGCGCAGCAGGAATATCATACCACAAGGCAGCAGCGCTGCGCAATCCCGATCTATCGGCTCTACGCCGCCGTTCACAAAGCCGCGGTGCCTGCCGGCAGGGTCATGCTGGAATCTGCATCGAAATTGCCCAGCGTATGCGAAAGGCCTTCATGCAGAAAGGGAAGCGAATGCTGCGCATTCGCTTCCCTTTTTTCGCTTTTCGCTTTTTGCTTTTTACGCTTTTCCGCTCTCCTGCGAGTGCTCGCTTAGAACAGATGGAAGCTTGCGATCAGGCCGGAGAACACGATGGAGACCATCGAGAGGAGCTTGATGAGGATGTTGATGGACGGGCCGGAGGTATCCTTGAACGGATCGCCCACAGTATCACCGACAACGGCAGCCTTATGCTGCTCGCTGCCCTTGCCGCCGTGATGGCCGGACTCGATGTACTTCTTGGCGTTATCCCACGCACCGCCGGAGTTCGCCATGAAGATGGCGAGAATGAAGCCGGTGACGAGCGCGCCGCAGAGCATGCCGACCACACCGCTGCCGCCGAGCACAAGGCCGACGACGATGGGGGAGATGATGGCAAGCAGCGTGGGCGCGACCATTTCCTTCAGGCTCGCGCGGGAGCAAAGATCCACGCAGCGGGCATAGTCGGGATCGGTGTGGCCTTCCATGATGCCGGAGATTTCACGGAACTGACGGCGCACCTCAACGACAACGCTCTGCGCAGCGCGGCCGACAGCGTTCATCGTCATGGCGGAGAACACGAACGGGAGGCAAGCGCCGACGAAGATGCCGACAAGCACGGTCGGCTCCATCAGAGAGAGGCTGTAATCGCCGCCCGCAGCGTCGAGCTTTTCGATAAAGTTTGCAATAAAGGCAAGCGCCGTCAGCGCGGCCGAGCCGATTGCAAAGCCCTTGCCGGTCGCAGCAGTGGTGTTGCCGAGAGAATCGAGCGCGTCGGTGCGATCGCGCACCTCTTCGGGAAGGCCTGCCATCTGTGCAATGCCGCCCGCATTGTCGGCCACGGGGCCGTAGGCATCAGTGGAAAGGGTGATGCCGAGGGTGGAGAGCATACCGACCGCGGCGAGGGAGATGCCGTAGAGGCCCAGCTCCGTGTTGCCCGCATAGCCGATCGTGGAGCAGAAGTAAGCGACAAGAATGGCGATGCCAACGATGATGATGGGCAGCGCCGTGGAGAGCATGCCGAGGCCGACGCCGCTGATAATGATGGTGGCAGAGCCGGTCTCGCTGCTGGCGGCGAGGTTCTGCGTCGGTTTGTAGGTATCAGAGGTGTAATATTCCGTCACGCGGCCGATCAGAACGCCCGCAAGGAGTCCTGCCAGAATGGCGAGCCACAGCCCGTAGAATGCGCTGCCGAGCAGCAGGCGCACCACGAAGAAGCTGACGACCGCTACCGTGATGGCGGAGAAGTTCGTGCCGCGGCCAAGCGCATTGAGCAGATACTTCTGGTCGGCGTCCTCCTTCGTCTTGACGAGGAAGGTGCCGATGATGGAGCACAGCACGCCGACAGCCGCGATGATGAGCGGAATGGCAACCGCGTACACGCGGTCGATCTGCGGGATCTGGTTGAACGCAAGCACGCCCAGCGCGCAGGTGGAGGTAACAGAACCGACATAGCTCTCATAGAGGTCAGCGCCCATGCCGGCCACATCGCCGACATTGTCGCCCACGTTATCGGCGATGGCGGCAGGGTTGCGCGGGTCGTCCTCGGGGATACCGGCCTCGACCTTACCGACAAGGTCCGCGCCGACATCGGCAGCCTTGGTGAAGATACCGCCGCCCACGCGGGCAAAGAGTGCCATTGAAGAAGCGCCCATACCGAAGGTGATCATCGCGGCGGTGATCTCCTCGAGTGAGGAGTGGAAGATGAGCTTCATCACCGCATACCAGAGGGAGATATCAAGGAGTCCCAGGCCGACGACCGTAAAGCCCATGACGCTGCCCGCGGAGAAGGCGATGCGCAGACCGCGGTTGAGTCCCTCCTGCGCGGCGGCAGCCGTGCGGCAGTTGGCGCGCGTGGCAATGGTCATGCCGATGAAGCCGGAAAGGCCGGAGAAAAAGCCGCCGGTCACAAAGGCGAAGGGCACGAACCATGTGACAAACCCGGCAGCCGCCATGCCGCAGAGCACGACGAACATGCATGCAAAAAAGACCGCGACCGTGCGATACTGACGCTTGAGGAACGCAGAAGCACCCGTGCGGATGGCGCGGGATATTTTCTGCATCAGCGGCGTCCCCTCAGAGAAGGCAAGGACCTTTTTGCTTTGCAGCCATGCAAATATCAGCGCGATCACGCTGGCAGCAAGGCTGACGCAATACAAATTTTCCATCATTGTTTATTACTCCTATCTTTGAATTTGCGGGAGGAAAATCATCTCCTCGAATCACTGTCATCATTTTGCATCATTCACGCGAAAAATGCAACTCATAAAATAGATAAATCGATCGTCGCGATCATATTTTATATATAGAAGATTGGTATAAACCTATAAAAAAGCTCAATGCGAAGCGCGCTACATGGAAGCACGCTTCACATTGAGATAGAATTTCTGCATCTTATATGACAGGGTGGATACGGAGGCTCAAGTCCATGAATCTATACAAATCGACGCTCAGAAGCTTCCTTTCGGAATTTGCATCTTCCTTGCGCAAAAGCCGGGGCATGACGCAGGAGGAAATGGCAGAAAAGCTCCGTATCACAGGCCGGGCATACAGCGATCTGGAACGGGGCATCTACTGTTTTTCAACAGTTGCCCTCATTTTTCTGCTGCTGATGCTCAAGGAAGATGAAATGAAGGAATTCCTGACCGCACTCCGCGGCGAGATCACAAAAGCGGAGGGCAGAGAGGTGGCGTAGTCGCTATGACGATAGGAGATATATACGGTTTGCTGCGTCGGCTTGGTCTGTCCGCAGACAATTCCGGCTTTTTTCATATTTCCTATGCGGTATATCTGGCGTTTCAGCAGCCGGCGCGCTGCCTGCTCGCAGAGCGCTGGCTTTATCCGGTCGTTGCCCAGCAATATGAAACCGACTGTCTCTGCGTAGAAAGAGACATTTGCAGCGTCATTGATACTCTTTGGGCCCGTGATCCCCGGCTGCTCAAGCGCTTATCGCGCTCTCCCCTGCCTCAAAAGCCGGCTCCCGCGGAATTTGTCGCTATTCTGGCCTCGCTGTTTTGCTCAGGCGGCACCGCGGCATAGGGATCTTACGGCGCAAGGTCTATTTTCGCGACAATAGAACGATTGCCTCGATATGTGCATCGTTATCCAAACTCAAGCTCATATCTTCCGCAATGATTGGGAGCTTGAACTTGATGGCCTTGAGCCACTGACCGTTGGGCTGCCGTTCCTCATAAATCTGGACTTCGGAAAGC
>OHBW01000099.1_pt1 | contig 37237 bp, 32 predicted proteins | sample 1577411 | NCBI WGS metagenome assembly OHBW01 (sample SAMEA3879534, study PRJEB24766) | human gut metagenome | biome: human-associated habitat; feature: feces | place: USA | collected 1985/1987 | reverse complement strand
TCATACGCCTGCTGGTGCAGATCCTTCGAGTATGATTTGTTTTTTCGCCCCAAATAGTAGCCCCCTTTTCATTACGATATATAACTTACATAAGTTATATATCGTATATACTTTATTTCCATTATATCAATTATTTACATTATATAAACGTTCAAGCTAAGCCGCTTCACGTCAGTTTCCGAAGAAACCTCGACGATCAGCAAAGTACACTTTTTTAAGTCTTATGTGTGACTGTTTTGAAGATTTCTCTTCTACACTTTTTTCTTGCTTATGTGTGCAGCCTATTTATTAGCGTCTACGGCAGTTGAGGTTCTGTCGAATCCTTTTCCGAGGGATCAGCTCTCCAGTGCTTTCTACAGTACACTGGCAACGTTCAGTAGGTGGATGGTGAACAGATGCGTTCTGCTTACCTGTGCTTTCACAAAGATTACTCGCAGCAGGGTCCATGATGTGCTTTCCAATTCACAAAGGTTACTACGGCAAGCCCACACATCACAAAGGTGCATCATACCTTTTTAGCGGCTCTAAAATGAAAACTGCTAAACCCCCGGCAGCTACCGGGACGCTCTAGGCCTAATTACTATTTATACTCGCCCAGACGAGTTTTCTGTAAAATTCACTGAGCCTTTCCCGCCGCTCAGTATTTGCAGTAAATATCCGCTGCCTCATCAACGGAAGTTCCATCAAAAGCCGTATTGAACGCTTCCACGACCTTTCTAGTGTCTGCCTGATCCAGACCGACGATCTGTGCCACCCGGAGAAAATAGCCCACACAGGCATCGTTACTCCAGATTTCAGTGTTCTCCATCATCGCATCGGTGAAGCTGGCTCCAGCCGAATCTTTCGGCGTCATTTTTGCTGATTCAACCTTTCGCATATAGTCCTTAATTGTCATTTGTTTTCCCTCCCAGCCAGTTCTAATTTACCGTCCTTTTCTGTTCAAGCCCATCTTACCATACTATGCTGATAAAGTCAACATAAACCGAGTATATACAGATATAACGGTTTACCCGTTCACGCCATTGCGCAAACGGGTAAACCGTTATTAGGCATCCAAGATGCCAAGAGTTCCCCAGCGCACAGCGCTGGGCGGGGTAAACCCCGGGCGTCTGCGGACGCCTCCCCTGCTCGATGGCGACAACGAACCGCCCTTCCTGTCGGCTGTCCGTTGTCGTCACCGAGCAATGCGCTCATCGAGCATTCGCCGTGCCAGCGAGAAAACTCCGGTATCGCTGCTGCCTATACAACCGATCGTGCGGGTTTTGTATCGCCGTTTGGTTTCCTTGACAATAATTATTTAGTATGTATAATATAATTATGGACACACTAAGATTTGAATGGGACCCCAACAAGAATGAGATCAACAAAAAGAAGCACGGCTTATCTTTCGAGGCAGCAAAGGAGGTCTTTTACGACGAGTTTGCCATTCTATTTGACGATCCGGATCATTCCATTGAAGAAGATCGCTTCCTCATTATCGGATCGATCAAATCGCAGAAAATTTGCATTGTGAGCCATTGCTACCGCGACAACGAAAACTGCATCCGTATTATCTCGGCACGGCAAGCAACCAAAACCGAGCAACGTATTTATCTTGACGGAATTTGAGGTGATAGTATGAGAGATGAATATAACATCAGCGAACTGAATCCAAGAAAAAATCCATACGCGAACCGGCTGAAAAAGCAGATCACCATCAACATCGACGGCAGCACCATCGACTACTTCAAGGCTCTGGCCGACGCAAAAGGCATCCCCTATCAGACCCTGATCAACCTCTATTTGAGAGACTGTGCCGATAACCACCGGCAGCTCCAATTGTCCTGGCAGTAATGCTTCTGCACGAATTTTTTCGGTCAATAAAGCCACGCAGCATTGTACAACAGGATAAACCGTTATACAGTGCAAATCATTTCGTCATTCATAACGGAACCGCTTGGTTGGATTGGAATCCCACCAAGCGGTTCCGTTATGAATGATAATATTTGTTATCTATGGCTATTCTCTTCCTATTTTCACATCGCTAACAAAACCCATCGCGTCATAATAAATTATAATCTCGCTACCATCTTTTAGCTCATACACGTCTCCCCAAAAGCCATTTAGCATTTTTGAAGGCGTACCAAATTTTTCATGGATATCCTGCTCAGTCAAAGTGTGATCCAGCCCCATAAAATCTTCCGCCGTCCACACACACCCTTTCTCTTTGCCGAAGCATAACACTACTACAAGTACCACTACCACACCAACCATCAACGCAACAAGGATACGTTTTCTCATAGTCGGCATGTTAATCTACCAGAATCTGATAAGTTCCATCCGAATTGATAGCGCGAATTTGGTCGATTTCTCCATTCGCATAGTAGATGACAATTTCCCCGGAACCAATCTGATACACGCACCCGACCATTCCGCTTCCAGTATAGTCGTGTGGCTGTCCAAGGATTGCCATAACGTCGTCTTCCGACATCCCGTGTTCAAGGCTATTGATATCCTCAATGGTAAGATCAGTATAAACAGGATATGTCAGCAGCGGATCGAAGTCGTTGTTGGGAGTAAGCCCATAAGTGGCCTGCCCTTCTGGAGCCTTAACTTCATAATACCCCAAAAATTCTGTATAGTCTCCTCTTGCTGCAGCGTCAGGATAATAAATCAAATATCCATTATCATCAGAATCAATGGCACTGGTCGTGCCGGGTTTGTGTGTCCAATATCCATCTCCAATCTGCCTGTACCAATGATAATCATTACCAGGGTCTAAAACAAGTGCTACTTTATAATACCCCGCAGCCGGCTGCTCATCTTTCTCAATAGACCTGAATGTACCACCATAAATTTTTGCATCGGCCTTGCACGCTGCTTCAATCGCAGTGGTTGCTGCAGAAGCACTCCTTAAATCATTAAGTGTAATGGAACTTCCAGCCATTTCTCCAGGATTCTGTCCTCTCACTCTCCACTTGTTTCCAGATACCGGATCAACATAATAGCCCAAAGCATAAGTATAGCAGTTATTGTATTTCTTGTAGCTACTGCTATTAAAAGTGGTAAACATAGTAGGCTTTTCACTTCCAGACGTTGCAGCTCCCCGGTGCAGGATCAATCCATAATTCCCTGACGCCGAAGTCGTTGCTCCGCTCACTTGGATGTAATAAGTCGAGCCACTCGGAATATAAAAATTGACATATGCGTTCAATCCATGGGCACTGTCATCATCCGATGTAACAAGTGTCGCCAAGGAAGAAGTTTTATATACTTTTAAATATGTATCAACGTTCCCGGTCGTGAAAACGGAAACGTACATGTTCATAGATGCAGTTACCTTCAAATATCCCTTTGTATTTGCGTCCAAACGATAAGTCGAATTCAGGTACGGCTTTCCAGCACTGGATGTAACCGCCAAAGCACTAGATGCTGTTGTAGGAAGGGCGGTTACGGCCCTTGTTGTCGTCTCCTCTGCTGGAGTGTCAGTATCATCTGGCTTAATCTCTTTGGTCTCCACACTTGCAGATTTTATATTCTTGTCCGCACCTGCAGGCGATTCTACCGCAAGTCCCGGAATAGTGAGCAGAGATATCAGCATCGCTACTGTACAAATAATCGAAAGCAGTTTTTTCATTGTTCTTCATCCTTTCATCTAACGTCTTAAGAGCCTTGCGCCAAGATATCCAATATCTTGCAAATCCTGACACACTGAGCGTCGTTGAAGAATTGTTCCTCACAGCCACGGTGTAATTGCCTCGCTCAACATTCTCTATCGTCTGGTCCACACTATCGCCGGTGACATTCACAGAATAAAACAGTCCGTCAGTGGCAATAAGCCCAAATCACTATTTACAGAAAACGGATAATAGAGTTCTTTAATTTCAACTGTCTCTCCTGCTTCCAACGGAAAACTTACACTAGCCTGTGCATCTGTTTTACTGGTTATTACCGCACAAAACTTTTCAGTTTCAGTTGACCGTACTCTTACCTAATTCTCCTTTTGTTTCGCCCCTGCATTTACGCAAAGGCAGCTTACTACAGTAGCTCAGTCCAAAACAATTGTCTTACTTTTTCACTCTCATCCTCTTCACCTCCAATCTAAATCAACGTCTTTTTATCTCGCTACATTGGAAGATCTGCCGCCGGTGGATATGGATTCTACCGGCTTGCAAAAACTCGACTGACGACATTCACCATGCACTTCCCAAGCCAGCGCTCCGCGGTGGCTTTTTCGTGTTGCCTTTTTGCCCTACCTGCTGCCTGAAAATTTTTCTTCTCTCAAGTCCTGTTTGGGACTTGATTTTTTATTTGCAGGCTTTAGTGGAATCAATATCTCACAAATCCCGTAACGTCTACACTTGCATCTGAATTATTTCTTATTGCAAACGTATATGTTCCATTTTCAGGGATTTCAATTTTCTTATTAAACGCTCCATTCTCCCCCTTCAAGTAATGGAACCTCCCATCCTTATCTATCAAGCCAAAATCGACATCTGCTGAACTTGGAGAATATGTCGCATTAATAGTAACCGTTTCTCCTGCTGCCATCGGAAAACCATTCTTTGCAGGCTTTAACTCCCCAGCCTTAACTGTTACATCAAACTTTCCTGATGCACGTTCTGCAGCATTAACCGTTCCAACAAAGCAACTAACAAGCAAAAGCACCATTAGCATCGAACACAACGTCTTTTTCATTCTTTTTCCTCAGCCCTCCCATTCAAAATCAAACCCATTTACACCTTGATCCGGTATATCAACGATTTCATTTTCCATATCTTCAAATTGCACGCCGCTCATCTCATTGGTCTTAGGTCTCATTGCAAGCCACATACAAGCTAAAATTGCTACGCCAGCTACTAATGCAATTACAGCGTATCGAATCTTTTTCTTATTTTCTGCGCTTGTAGTGGCATTGCTTGTTCCATTGTCTTCTACTGGCGCCACTACTTCTTCAAGTGATTTGCCATCGGCCGTGTCGCTGCACAGCCAATCCAACGATACATCGTAGATCTTTGCCAGTGCCTTCAGCTTGTCCATGGACGGCGTCGTATCTCCGCTTTCCCAGCGAGTAACCGCCTGCCTAGACACGCCCAGCTGATGAGCCAGCGCCATTTGTGAGATTCCAGCTTTATCTCTTAACACAATCAATTTTTCTCTAAGAGTCATGCGCTTTACACTCCTGATTCTACATTCAGATCCCATTAGATGTAAACCACACGTGGTTTACATCTAGGCAACTCAGAGTTGCCTCTTTCATTTTCTGACCTTTTCATACTCTGAAAGTGCTGATTTCTGCTGGTCCCGATACTGCAGCATCAGATCGCTAAGCAGTTCGCTGACGCTGCGCCTTTCGACATAGGCAATTTTCTGAATATCTTCATACAGGCTCGGCAGCACAGACAAACTCACCCTCTTCCGCAGTTCCCGATCCTCCTTCGGCCGGCCACGGCCGGCACTACGCTGCTTCGTTTCTTCTGCCGGCTGCTGCTCAATGATGCTGCCAACAACAGACGCTCTGCGCCGGCTCTCACGCTCTTTCAAATTACCCATTTTCAATATCCTCCCGGTCGAAATTTCCGTTTACGATCATCTTCGCAATTGCTGTGTATTCTTTCGCAATTTCGCTGCTCGGTGCCTGCTCCACGACTGCCAGACCGTCATAAATTCCTTTCTTCGCCACTGCCAGCCGCTTCACGACACCGACGAGATTATACTCTTCCTTCAGCAGCGCAAGAATATCTTTATCGTCCGATACCCGCGCATCGTAGAGCGTTGCAATCACACCCAGCACCTTCAGCTCCGGGTTAATCAGTTCCTGGATCTCCCGGATACTGTCCTGCAGCTGAGTCAAACCACGGTATGCCAGGTAGTCCGTCTTGACGGGGATCAGAACACCGTCCGCACAGGAAAGCGCATTGATTGTGAGAATCGAAAGCTGCGGCGGGCAGTCGATCAGAATATAATCATAGCTGTCTTTGATCGGCTTCAGCGCCCGGTCGAGGATCTTCTCCCGGCTCGCCCGCGAAAGCATCTCCATCTCCATCGGAGCCAGGTCAATAATCGACGTCACTATGTGCATCCGGTCATTGATTTTCTGTACGCACTCGCGGATCGGTGCGCCGTCTTTCTTCAGAACGTCTACAATCGTCTTCGGAACCTCCAGCGGCTCCATGCCGACGCTGATCGTCAGGCTGGCCTGACTGTCCAGATCAATCAGCAGCACGTTCTTTCCCGCAGCAGCCAGCGCAGCGCCCAAATTGTGCGTCGTGGTCGTCTTCGCCACGCCGCCTTTTTGATTTGCAATTGCGATTACTTTCATTGCAGCATCTCCTTTTATTTAATTTATATAAGTTATTTACATTATATCAAGTTTATATTTTTTGTCAATCATATCAAAAGCCAAAACAAGGCGCCCCAGAATGATGTTCTGGAGCGCCTTGCCTTTTTATTTTTTAATTACTCTGGTGCTGAAATTGTAATGCTTGTCAAAAAACCGTCTTCCTGTGTGTAGGAAAGGACATATGGAATCAGTGCAAACTGCTGCTTGTCCTGATTCTGCTTGTATTCTTCTTTTCCGTTCCTTGTGACCATTCCGTCCAGTTGCTGTTCCAGATACCATTCCCATAGCTGATCAACGCTGTCGCCAACACGGATGCCTCGTTTTGTTTCGTGGGAATCATCCAGCAGCGTAACAGAAAACACGCTGCTCATTCCCTCAAATATGCGCAGTTCCAAGCTGCCGTCCGACCACACTTCTACCGGCATCCCATTCCGATCCTCTGTCTGGATCTTTGCAAACCGCTCCGGGATTTCGTCTTGGTTCAAATAGACCCACTTTTTCAGTGTTCCGTCGTCGCTTTTGATCGGCTGCGACGCAAGATATTGTTCCGTATCGAGAATCAGTTCGGTATCCGATACATGAAATGCAAAAAACTGTTCCAGCCATGAAAGCGGGATATATAAAACTCCGTCCTGCTCCTGCGCTTTCTGCGGAAGCGTCATGTAGCTGACGCCATCCCGATCATACACCTGCAGCGTCTGCATATTGACGCTGCACAGGTGCGGCAGATCTTTTCCGTAATCCGCTTCGATATGATACTGGCAAGCCATATTCAGCACATCATTTTGAATGTCCCATGCGATACCAATCAAATCAAAAGTTTCCTGCAAAGGAAAGAGAACTTCCGACCGCAATGTATCAACCGTTACAGTGTCCGCAGAAGGAACAATGACCTGGTTCTGCATAGACACTTTCTGCCCGCATACCGTTACATTTGACCCGTCATTGAGATTAACAACAAAGGTGAAATCCTGCGGAAGCATTTGGCAGTCTTTACATAGTATATCCCATTCTGAAGGCTGCAAAACCGCTGATAGAGAATCGTTTTCCGTATCATCATCTACTATCTGAATTGCTTCGCTCTTTGTTATTGGTTTTTGCTCGTCATCTCCGATCCTATCTACCTGTTTTTCGCTTGTAGCTTTGCAGGCAGAAAGGCTCATCAAAACTCCACAAAGAAGTAGTATCGCTTTTTTTCTGTACGGTTTCATCCTTTAATCATCTCTGTATGCAACAACAGCCGACCCATATGTTGTGGTGCTGTTGAGATTATATCCTGCATTTGTCACGCTATTTGTATAATTAGGCGCTACGCGCATTTGGCTCTTGTAGTTTCCGTCAAGGTTAAGTGCGAAATCGCATCCCAAATCTTCCATCATTTTCGCACAGTCACGCAGCGTAATACTACTCTCAACCACGACAAGATAATACGTCTTATCGCTGCAGTGTCCCAATATAGTTCTAATTGCTTTTTCTCCACTTCCTGAATAAAGGCTAAGGCTCGTATTAAAATGGCAATTTGTGTCTTCGTAGTTTGTACGATTTACAATCAAAATATTAGAGTCTTCTGAATTAACGTCATTCTCAAAAACAGACATTCCATTATAAACAAGCGCAGCCGTTCCACTAATCATACTAACGCAATGCGCCATAGCGACAGACAGTTTTTGCGCACTTGTAAACCACCTAATGATTACGCTATCATCATCTTTTATGCAGAATGTAGGGAAATCTCTAAACCCATAACCATAAGAACCGGTTGTGCATTCCTCTCCTTGCTTATAAAGTTTCCCATCAGCATAAAACCAGCCAAAGAAGCCAGCATTCCCACCCATTACATTTCCGTTGATCTTTGCAATTGTGCGTGATTTATCGATCCCGTTTGCGTTCATATTTTTAAGAAGCTGAAGATTTTCATTCACGTAAACCGCAGGCGCAACTTTCTCTGTTGCACTGTCCGTCTTAAAGATATGTACAGTATAACTGTCTCTTCCGATTGAATACGTCGTTTTGTTGTAATGGTTAACAATCGAGTTTCCAAATGTTCCGTATGCCATAATAGTTGCTCCTTCCTGTTTTGTCCATACATTTTCTTATGTTCTTCGTACCAATGCCTTGTGTTGATTGAGGAAATGTATTAAATCCTCCTGCTTGCGTTATACAACTAGGTTGTCCTAGCTGTAAACCACACAGACATTACATGTAGGCAACAGGCAGTTGCTTTTTCTATATTTTTGCTTCACCCTTTAATTTTTCGCCCATTTTTGATATAATTCTCTCGCTGCGACTCCTTCCAGCGGAAGGAGGTGAACGCCTTGTCGTACTTAATCGCCTTTGCTATCTCCGTACTGGCAGGCGTAGTTTCATACTACATCTGCAAGTGGCTGGATGGAGATAGTTGACTCCGCAGCACCCGGCCCAACGGTCTGGTCCACCGATAACGGACAAGAAGCCCTCCAGAAGCTGCAACTTCTGGAGGGCTTCGCTACGCCTTGTGTAGTTTTCTTAACCGCCTTTGCTCGGTCAACTGTAGTTTAGCAGATTCCGCTGATTTTGTCAACGGATGATCCTGTCGATTGGCGGCGTTCCCGCATTACATTACATATTTTATATATTATATATACAGTATATAAATTACATAACATTTGCCGTTGTTTCTTCAAAACAGATCGCTATGCGTTCCTGTTCTGGTTAAGCAAAGAACAAGCTCATCGTTCTTGATCTCATAAATCAAGAGCCAGTCTGGGGTTATATGGCACTCCCGGCATCCAATATAGTCACCGGACAGGTTATGATCCCGATAGCTTTCTGGCAGCGGCTTCTGTTCAGCCAAAATAGTGATTACTTCCTCCAGCAGCCGCACATCATAGCCTCTCCGAACAATCCGCTTGTAGTCTTTCTTGAAGGCCGTCTGATACCTAATCGTCAGCATTCAGATCCTCCATCAGGTCTTTTACGGAGGAAAAAGACCTGCTCATTCCAATCCCATTCTCTGCATCCTCGATTGCTTTCCTTGTTACAGCGTTCGGTATTTCTCCGCCGATTTCAAAAGGAATGCGATACTCACGGACCGCCTTCTTCGCAAAAATATTAAATGCGGCTGTCATTGTCATTCCCATATCTGCGCAAAATGCCTCAAACTGCATTTTTAAGTCGCTGTCCATCCGGATATTGATATTTGTGCTTGCCATTATCGCAGCTCCTTTCTGCTCTTAGCGTTCTCATTGTATTATATTTTATTTACATTGTCAACATTTCCGTTCCATTGCCTCCAACTCGGCCATAGACTTCACGACACCATGCCCGGCACGAACCTGCGTAAGGCCGCGATCCAGCTTCCGCAGATACACGGAGTTTCTTTCAGCCTTCTCCATTTCACCGTACCGTTCCTCGCTGATGATTACCACGTTCTTATCTTTCTTCCGCGTGTCAATTACAGTTTCGTCAATCATATCGTCTCGCTCCTTGCATTGTTTCTTGTCCTTTTCATTGTGCCACTTATTATGAAGACGCCGCACAGCCTCATTTCCATTTTTTGGGCAAATATGCCCCGCAAAAGCAATCAATAATTGATATAAAGTATATAAATTAAATAATATATATACTTTATATCACATAAATCCGCTATTTCTTTTTGGCTCAGTACTTGTTATACTATTTCCGTGCAAAGAAGAAGGATTGCGCTCCATGAGGATGTAATAGGAGGGAATCTGCATTTATGATTACACGCAAAGAAATTGACTTGGCTGCACCGCTAACAACGCCACAAATAGAAATGCTAACGGCTCTCGCAGCCTCTCCATCGACCGCGGATGTAGACTGTCCGGAATTAATGGCAGCACAACAAAACAGCTTCCATCGGATCATCCGCAAAACGGAATCCCGCTTTGTCTCAGGTGACACAGATACATCGAAAAAGTAGCGTTATTTTCTGAGACAATCATCAGGCAACCTTGTCATAAATCTATATATCGTAAATATTTTATATAACGTATATACTTTACGCAAAGTATATACGTTATTTTGTTTCCCACCACTTTCGGATCGTCTTTGGATCCAGCCCAGTGTCTTTATGGCAATCAGCTTTTTTACCAGACGGATTTGCCTTTCTCCATTCGTAGACTTTCATCTGTGCCGTTGGGCGACCATCCGCAGCCTTCATTGGTATCCCTATTGCTTTCATATCCTCTTTTCGCCTCCGCGCCAAATAGAGATGCTTTTCCTGCGTTAGCCCGTTTCTTCTGTTCCGCTCTATATGAACGTCCGTCAGCGCCTCTATATCGGAAATCGTAAAGTTGTAATATTCCCGGTCATACGCCTCCAGCGCACTCTTAATATCATCCTCAGTCAACGCATTCTCATGTTGCACCATCTGGAGATCCTCAAATGCAATCTGCATATCCTTCCGAAGCTGCGCCTTCGGAACATCGCATTTATAGGCGTAAATTGCCATACACATCAAAAAGAAATACCGGTGTCCGCCCCGGATTGATAATATCTGCCGCAGCCACCAATGGTAAAGTGCATACGGATCGTCGCCATGTACCTTTCCTGCAATGTCCCATTTTTTCGGGTACTTTTCGCCCTTGACAATAACTCGCTCATACCACTCCGGATACGCTTCCCGCGCTGCCGCTCTCGTTATCTTCGACGGTCTAAACGGCTTATTGACATCCACCCGATTTTCCGGTCTGGCATAAGCGTTCAAATATTCCAACGTCACCGGTTCGCCGGTCCGAAACGCCACAATCTGATTGCCATGCTTTTCGTTGATGCTGCCAACCATGCGGAAGCTCTGGTTGATGGACTGATACTGAATCTCTTTGTTTTGCGACGTCGCCTTGTATTCCCACATCCGAAACGTAAGATCATACTTTAGGCTTTTCAACTGGATTTTAATATTCGGGTATAGATCGATCGGCTCCCGGAAAAAATAGCAAACGTGCAGACCGGTCCCTGACAGAACGAGATACGTCGGCATCGGCAAGCGGCGAAGCCGCGTCGGATCGCCGCCAAATCGCAAAAATAAATTTCGCAACTCTTTCAGACCAACACCATCCAAATCGAAGATCAGTGCGTTCATCCGCTGCGCGTGCTCCAGCTTATTGGATTTCCCGCGATAGGACAGTCCGCTGCACAGCGTCAGCGGATTTTGTTCGATAAATTCCATGTAATCATTTTCCCACTGATCGGAGAACATGATTCTTCGGCGCATTCGATTAAAACCATCGGACGTTTGCTCCCGATACAGATAAATTGCGTTGGGATGAGAATAATCCATATGCTGCTCGTCAGATCGCTCGTTATTCGGGAACATCTCTCTGTAAAAATCATAGCCGCTGACCTCCGGAAATTGAGAACTCAAATACTCATATCCTTCAGTGTAATTCTGTGTCATACACAAAGTCCTCCCAGTAAAAGAAAAAGAAGCAAAAAGAAAAGTCCGCTGCGGCGGGGATTCCAAACCATCCGGATTTGCCCACCGCCTTTCCCACAGGCTTACGCCTGCCGGTACGCCCACAGGATTCCCCACACCATAAAGGCGTGGAGAATCCTGATGGACGACCTTGGAAAAGACCGTGGACAAATCCTACCCTGCTATCGGATGGGCTGCGCCCCCCGATCCAGCACCCAGCAAATCGCTACAAACTGCTGACCCCTGCTCGCTTCCTAAAAAGAGAAATTTTTTATTTTTTCGCAACAAAAATCCAGCCCCTGTTCTAGCCTTAGACCCCTATACGGGGGCTTAGATTATCAATAGCTTTTTCCCTATTTTTTGACCGTTATTATAGCCTGTCCAAAACGCGATTTCAAGGGTTGCGGACAGGCTATTTTGCTATCCATTTTTCGTTCCAGCCCGCATATCTGCGGGGACGATTCCAAGCGGTTTTGTGTGCTGAATGATATATTCCCAATAGCCAACTCTATAGTTTGCCCGAAGCTGCCGTGAGAATAGCGTATTGTGCGCTGCTTTGATTTCTTTCCAGTTTTCCGTTTCGATTAAATTCTCATAGCTGCTCCCGCTGCAAATCATCGTAATGCCCACGTCCGCAAGCAAGCCATTTTTTCTGGCCAGAAGATCTTCCTCGATCAGCTGCCTTGCCTGGCTCTCTGTAAAATCGACCGAGTAAGGACTCTGAAGTACCGTCTCCCATACCTTTGCCGTCAGCAGCTTATTCCTGCCGGTTTTGTACCGTATTTCTTTTTCGGAGGACATCACGACAACATACCCGGTATGTACCTTTTTCGGTCGCAGCCCTCTATCCGCATTTGCTCTTTCCCGCGAAATTCTGAGAAGGTTCGCGTTGAGGGCGCGCTGGTCGGCGATTTCAGCCGTTTTCCGCTCCACCTGCTGTAAAAGGTCGTCTATCTGCGCTTGCGCCCTCTGTGCAGCTCTGTCGGCCTCGTGTGCCGCCTCCTGTTTTACTCTGGATATCTCCCGCGCAGCGGCTCTTTCTGCTTCCTCTTTTTCGCGCTTGGCTCTATCGCGCTGATTTAGAAGCATCTCATATTCCTGCCTTGTTTGAATTACATGGGTACACTCACCATCAAGGCTATCCAATGTTTTATAGCCTCCCATTCGTTTCCTTACGTACTCGATGCCTCATTCGCCTCCCATCAAAGGCCGCGGATATAGTTGTCCGCTACAACACTGATTCTATTATGCCCCAGCGCCTTGCTGCAGACCAGCATAGCAGCCTTGTCCAGCTTCTTGCCCGCTTCATCCTTGCGGCAAGTGTAGACGTCACTCTGATATCTTTTTCCGGTTCCTTTATTCACCCGGTCAAACGGAATTTCACTGATCTTTCTTGCATGAGCTTTGTAGATAGCAACTGCGTAATCTGAGCGGTAACTATGAATATCCGCGCATTGGTGAATGAACTGCCAGACCTTTTCATCGGGCAGCGTGTTCTTCATCCGGTCGATGATCTGTGTCTGATTTTTCCCTATAATGGGGCTTACGCGCTCCCTACCGCCTTTTCCGTTTCGCACATGGATGAAATACTCACCCTCAAACATTCTCGTGTCCTGCAGCATCTGAAGCCGCTTCGTGTCACCCGGCGTCCGCTTCTGCTCTGGGATCTGTTCCAGCGCCGTGATCTGCGCTTCGATCTGTTCCCGTGTCACCAGATCCGTTCCCTTCAGATCCGCAAGCTCGCTGCGCCGCAGCCCGGTTCCCCGGCAGAATTTTATCAACTCATCGTTGTTAGCTTCCGAGAAGTGCCGATCCCGCTTGGCGTCTCCCCTGCTCCGTTTAATTTCTGATCGGTTCCGCTTCGGCGGCTTGAAGTAGTCTTCATCGTCTGGTTTTATGCCATACAACTTCCCCAAGGCTTTCGCCTCGGCCTGAATCGTCCATGCAGATAGATCCTGGTCAACTCGCACCTGCAGCCACTCGTTGACATACCTTTTTGCTTTCTTCAGCGTCGTACATTCCGGGTATTTTTCCTTGACATACTTCAAGAAGTACTTTATGTGCTTCCAGTAGGTCTTGTATGTGTTGACCGAGAAGATCTTATCATCGGCTGTCCCATTCAAAACTGCCTCGCGCTTGCTTTCGCCAAGCGCTAGCATAGATGTCAATTTCTCATACGCCTGCTGGTGCAGATCCTTCGAGTATGATTTGTTTTTTCGCCCCAAATGGTAGCCCCCTTTTCATTACGATATATAACTTGCATAAGTTATATATCGTAAATACTTTATTTCAATTATATCAATTATACTTTTTACTTATTATAATCATAATTGTATAATCATAAATGCTCAAAAGAGAAATATTGATTATATATATAAGAAAAGGACGTGTTTCAAATGAGTGAAAAGACAATGTTTCCAAGAGAAGACCATACAGAAATGCTGTTTCAGAAGATACTAAACGATCCATGGGCGTGTGACAGGCTTATGGAAACCTTCAATGAAAATCTGGTTTACAACGATGAATTTGATGTATCACTTCCGGCAGAAAAATTTGCTAAAGCTCTCTTCAATGCATATACTAACCGCGATCTTTCCGCACTGCTTATGTGTCTGTGCAACAACACCGTATTTGATTTGCTGCGCAATTCATATATCATACCGTACAGGTTCAATGCCGACGGACATCAAAATCCGATAATCATGACCGATGAACACGGAAATCCGCTGCCCGAGTATAAACACATATCTCACGACAAGAACTATATACATTTTCATGAGATATACAATGATATGCCAGATAAAAAGGATATCTACTACGCACAGGCTTACCGCTACAGTCACACATATGATTCCGAGCATATGACTCCCACACAGCAGGTCATTGTAAAGCATGACGGAATACTCTTGATACGAGAGCTTCCCGATACCGTAAAACTCAAGGAGACTGAGGCTGAGGCTTACTCTGCTGTATGGGATCTGATGATACAGATTGAAAAGGAGCTTCCTATGGCATATGTTTTTTACGGTCAGGACTCTCTTGTGGAAAATGACAAGCGGTATGATGAAATTGGTATTTTCCTGCGAAGCTCTCATTTCCTAAAAAATCTTGAAAAACATGTCCAAAAGGCCGAGGCGATAATTTATGGCAGATAACAGCTACACAGATATCATGGAAAAAAATCATATGGAAATCCCCTGGCATGATTATGCCAGACAGGATGGAAATATACTCATAGATAAGGCAGGACTGATTGAAAAAGCCTCTGTAATCGGACGTGTCGGACTCATCATGCTCTCCTGCGGCACCGGAGCCTGGCGTGTGAGAACCTCCATGAACCGGCTCTCAAAGGAGCTTGGTGTCACATGTACAGTGGATGTCGGACTTATGTCAATCGAGTTTAACTGCTTTGACGGAAATGACTGTATATCACAGTCACTCAGCATAGCAAACACAGGTGTAAACACATCAAAGCTCTATCGCATGGAGCAGTTTGTCGACAATTTTCCTAACGAGGAAGCTCATCTGACCGGCGAAGAAATTCACCGGCGACTTGATGAGATTGAACAGATTCATGCCATTTACTCCCCTGCAAGGCTTGGACTTGCAGCAGCTATAGCATGCTGTGCCTTCACATTTTTGCTCGGCGGAGGTCCTATTGAAATGATACTGGCATTTGTAGCAGCCGGCATCGGAAATCTCATACGTACAAAGCTTATAAAACATCATTTTACTTTGTTCCTAAATATAGCGGTATCAATTTCTGCCTCATGCTTCATATATGCGGCATTTTTAAAAATTGCAGAGATGGCTTTCAATGTACCATCAATTCACGAAGCCGGATACATCTGTTCTATGCTCTTTATCATACCCGGATTTCCGTTTATCACAAGCGGAATCGACCTGGCAAAGCTGGATCTACGCTCCGGTCTTGAACGCCTTGCCTATGCAATAATAATAGTCATGGTAGCCACGATGTTTGCATGGATTATGGCACTGCTTCTGCGACTGCAGCCTATGGACTTTGAAGACTTGAATCTGACCCCCGTACTACATCTAATCCTGAGGCTTATAATGAGCTTCTTCGGTGTGTTTGGATTCTCAATCATGTTCAACAGTCCAGCTCCCATGGCTGCAACAGCCGCCCTTATAGGTGCCATAGCAAATTCACTGCGGCTTGAGCTGGTAGACCTGACAGGTATGCCGGCTCCTGCTGCCGCATTTGCCGGAGCTCTCACAGCAGGGCTTCTCGCATCATTTATCAAGGAAAACAACGGATATCCGAGAATATCCCTTACTGTTCCATCCATAGTCATAATGGTTCCGGGACTTTATCTGTATCGGGCTATATACAATTTCGGCATAATGGCTCTTTCGGATGCTGTTTCATGGTTTGCATCAGCAATCATGATTATCATTGCACTGCCGCTCGGACTCATCTTTGCAAGAATACTAACTGATAAGACGTTTAGGTATTGCACATAACAGAATCATACACATTATAAGCAGACTTGTTTATGCCATTCAAATTTCGTACAGTACAAGCTCTGCACCAACATACAAATATTAAACTCAAAAAACAAGGAGGCATTCATCATGCTTACAGCAGTTACAGGAATAAACTGGGGAGACGAGGGAAAGGGTCGTGTCATCGACCTTCTCGCAGAACATGCGGATATCGTAGTCCGCTATCAGGGTGGTAACAATGCCGGACACACAGTAGTTAATAAACAGGGAAAATTTGTCTTAAATCTGCTTCCATCCGGAATACTTCACCCAGATGTAGTATGTGTGCTCGGTGACGGAATGGTTATTGACCTAAACCATCTGTCCAATGAAATTGCACAGATCAGAACACAAGATGTATCTGTTTCACCAAAAAACCTGAAATTATCAACAAGAGCCACAATTTCAATGCCGTGGCATAAAATACAGGATGAGCTTGAGGAAGAGCGCCTTTCAAAGTCCGGAGCAGCCTTCGGCTCTACCAAACGCGGTATTGCCTATGCATACAGCGATAAATACCGTAAAAAAACAATCCGTCTCGGTGATTTACTCCACTTAGACGAAGAGAATGTACAGGCCAGACTTAAAACCATGCTAGAAGCTAAAAACCTTGAGCTTGCAGGCTGCTATCATCAGGAGCCTATGTCTCTGTCAGCTCTTTTGTCATGGTGCAGGCAGAAGGCTGCAAAATATGCACCTTATATCACAGATACCGGTGCATTCCTTGAGGATGCACTATCAAAGGGAAAACGTGTTGTACTTGAAGCACAACTTGGTGCAATGAGGGATATAGACTATGGTATTTTCCCATATACTTCAAGCTCCTCCACCATCTCAGCTTACGGTCCTATAGGTGCCGGTATCCCCGGTGCCTCATTAGATCATGTGGTCGGTGTACTAAAGGCATACTCTACCTGTGTCGGAGCCGGACCATTTGTCGCAGAAAAAGCTATGAACGGTGAATGGACTGAAATGGTCCGCAAGTATGGGGGCGAATATGGTGCTGCCACTGGAAGACCACGTCGTGTGGGTCCATTTGATGCCGTTGCATGCCGCTATGGTCTAAAATGCCAGCATGCCGACAAAATCGCACTGACCAAGCTAGATGTCCTGAGCATCATGGATCAGATTCCTGTTATCACAGGATATCAGTATAAAAATGCCGTAACAAACGTCTTTGACCCCACCGAAAATCTGGAAAAATATACCCCGGTAGTCAAAATGCTTCCGGGGTGGAAAACCGATATATCAAATTGCAGGTCATATGATGAGCTGCCTGTAAATGCTAAGCGCTACATAAACTTCCTTGAGGACATGCTAAGACACGAAATACAATTTGTTTCAGTCGGAGCTGAGAGAAATCAATATCTTCTCAATGGTAAGTGGCTGTAATTAGCTGTAATTGCCTTTAACATGCTTTAACCGACCTCTATGCCATTGCCATATTATTTTTCTGATTTACTAAGATATTGTATACACGAATGTGCTGCCACATTTCCTTCTCCGACAGCCTTCGTATACTGGTATGGCCTGCCTGTGCAGTCTCCTGCCGCAAAACAGCCTGCCACATTTGTCTGCTGGGCTCTATCCACCAATATATGTCCGTTTTCTATTTCAAGCTGGGGCATAAGCTTTGATGGTGCGATGGCGTTCCTGAGGCAGAATACTCCGTCTACGCTCTCAGTCTTTCCGCTTCGAAGCGTAATTCCCTCCACAAATGAGTCTCCGATTAATGCTATAGGTACATCCTTTGATATCTTTACATTTGGAAGCTCTATTTCACTGTCATTATAGGCTGGAAAATACAATACCTCTGCCGCAAGATTCGCAAGATATTTTACCTCATGCTCATACTTTTTGTCATTACATATGACAGCTATCCTCTTATCCTTGTAAAACATGCCATCACAGGTGGCACAGTAGCTGAGCCTCTTTCCAAGCAGTTCATCCTCCCTGTCCAGCTGCTTTGCAGACATCACACCCATGCAAAGTATGAGAGTCCTTGCCTCATACATCTCATTGTCTGCAAGCACCATAAAGCCGTTTCCTGCAGGCATGATATTGGTCACAGTCTTTTCTGTTATATCAATTCCCGCAGCTCTCCTATGAGCGTCAAAGCGTTCAAACAGCTCCTGTCCGCTTATCTGTGAAAATCCGGGATAGTTTGTGATTTTCTCTGCCTTTTGCACCTTTTCGCTTAGGTTCTTCGAACCAAACCAGATAAAATCCTTTTTATATGTTTTTAAATTCAGGGCTGCCGACAGTCCGGCAGGACCTGTTCCTATTATTATACTATCGTACATGCTATGCTCCTTGTACCAAATATTTGTATATATTTAGACCTTATATATAGTGTGGCACTAAGGTATACATCGAATTGCATGCAAGCATGCATCGATGATATGACCCTTTAACATATTATATTATATTATTGTAACGTCACATACAGTGCGCCTTCAATGCTTCGATATACTCCCTTGCATATCGCGAGAGTACCACACCCTTTCTGCTGATAATGCCTATCCTCATATACTCCTCCACATCAAGTGGCTTTGATATAATATTCCTTCCATTCAGCTCAGCGGAAATCACTCCTGAGCACACTGTGTAGCCATTTAAGCCAATTATCAGATTAAAAAGTGTAGCTCTGTCTCTTACCCTGATATTCTTTCTGCTGTCAAGAGTGCTGACAAACTCCTCCGAAAAGTACTGTGAATTGTACTCTCCCTGCTCATACGTCAGGTACGGATAGTCCTGCAGATCATCCATCGTGATGCTCTTTTTTGAAGCAAGCGGGTGACTGTCACATATGAATACATGCGGTGTGGCTGTAAAAAGCTCTGTGAACTCGAGTTCATTACGCTTTAGCATCTTTGAAAGCACCTCCGTATTCTTGGAGCTTAGATATATGACTCCCAGCTCACTCTTTAAATTCGTGACATCCTCAATAATTTCGTGAGTCTGCTCCTCCCTGATGGTAAAATCATACTGACATGCATCAAACTCTCTGATTACATCCACAAATGCATTCACCGCAAAGGAATAGTGCTGACACGATACTGCAAAGTGCGGCTTACTCACCACATCATCCTTGTAGATTCCCTCTATGAGATCCACCTGCTCGAGCACCTGTCTGGCATGACCGAGAAATCTCTCACCATCTTCTGATAGTATCACGCCCTTGTTTGTCCTGATGAAAATAACTATCTGCATCTCTTTTTCCAGATCATGTATAGCGCTGGTCACAGTGGGCTGCGAGACAAAAAGCTGCTTTGCAGCCTCTGTTATATTGCCGCATTCTGCCACTGTCACCACGTATTTTAATTGTTGCAGAGTCATGTTCATTCTCCTTTTGTTACATATCGAAATATTATTTTACATATTAAATGTCTTACATCGCTTATGTCATCTCGAAACTATTACTGTATGCCAATAATCTTTCTCAGTATCTCACCCAACAGCTTTCCGAGCATAAGCGGAATGACAACAAGCACCACATACCACAGCAGCTTGTCATACCACACCCTGCCATCATTTATCACACAGATAAAGTGCATGGCAACAACTGCCACTGCAAATACAGATGCAAGAAGCTGCAAAAAGCTCGCCACATGAAGCTTATTTGTTACCTTGCCAAGCGTAAATAAAAGCATCGCACCAAATAACATCGCTATATCTGCCTCCCACGGTATCATTTTACTATACAAAAACAGCTTAAACATATCGCAATACTCCATATGCAGCTCAAGAAACAAATCCACTGATGCTATCATGAGCAATACTGCTCCTATTGTCGAAAATACCGCTGCCAGATATACATAATTGTTTCCAATCCTGTGCTGTCTGAGCTTATATTTAAGCATACCCTTTTTCTGCACATACTGTGTACGCAGATAAGAATCTGTCGCAGAGGCAATAGCCCTGTCGCAGTACTCGGTTGCTGTCCTGTATACTTTAGCTCCGGCATCGTTATTTTTAAGGGCAAACTCCACAAGGCTCTCTCCTGCCCTGTTGTTGCCACGCTCCGTCGCAGTAACCAGATACCCTACACCAAGCTTCTGCTCCTTGCCATCAAAAAAGGTAGTGACCAGATACTGACCATAATCGGCAAGTGCATCCACATTTCCAAGCTCCACTGCTTTCTTCCACCAAAACACTGCGCGCCCGGGATCCCGGTATGTGCCCTGACCTCTTTCAAACATATTTGCAGCCATATTCATGGCATCTGCATCGCCAGTCTCTGCCAGTGGCAGAAATTGACGGAATGCTCCCTCCATATCATTTTGTCTGTATGCCATCATAGCCATATCAAACGCTGTACTTTTCATATTGTTCTCCTTGACAGCCTTTGCTGTTTTCTTCTTATTATAATGTATTTAACATGATGATAGCAATACGACTTCTTTCCCAATTTATTATATGTTTTTCTTTAGTGCTACAGCAGATATTGCAGACACTATAGGCACCGTGAGTATCACTCCAAGCGTTGCAGAAATTCCCTGAATTATTTCAATTCCGATTGAATACATATCAAGCACCTGATAATACTGATAGTTATAGCTGTAAATATATACAAAGGTATTAATCGAACCACCTGCAAAAGCCAGAATCAGCGTGTTGGACATGGTTCCCATCATGTCCTTTCCGACATTTATGCCGGATTTAAACAGTTCTTTGGTGTCAAGCTTTGGATTTTTATCATGAATCTCATTAATAGTGCTTGCTACAGACATGGCAACATCCATCACAGCACCAAGAGCTGATATCAGTATCCCTGCAAACATCAGCTCTCCCACCTTTATATCTGTCATCTCACCAATATAAATAAGACTTTCGATATCATCCACATTATAGCCGGATATATGGCATATTTTTCCAAATATAAATGCAAAAACAGCAGCCAACACCACACCTATTATTGTGCCGACGATTGCACAGATTGATTTTGCAGTAAATCCATCTATCAGATACATAACAACGACTGTTGTTATAATTACCACAAATGCCGCCGCAAAAATAGGAGACACTCCTCTGTAGATAAGCGGCATAAATACAAATAAAATGCAACAGAAGGTAAACACAAGTCCTACAGCTGATTTAAAGCCCTTGAGTCCTCCAATTAACACTAAAACTATAAGGAAAAAGGCAATTATCATATACAGTTGATTTCCTCTGTCATAATTATAGACACTTACCGTTGTAAGTTCATCCGACTCGCTGATTATCACTATTACCTTTGTTCCTATTCTACATCTGGCACCATACAGATACGATGAAGAACTGGTGGCATCCAGGATTTCTCCCTTATGCTCACCAGTTCTTATTTTGACCTTTATCTGCTGCTGCCCAGCCCTGACACTGCCATCTTCACCCACAGAACCATCATAATCCTTTGAAGTGCTATCCGAATAATCAGAGCTGACAATCTCTGTCACCGTCGCTTTTTCAAAATCACGGCCATCAGTTGATTGCAGTTCTGTCTTTTCCACATTGTTCAGTGATATTCCAAATGCAATTATCAGAGCAATACTTATTATTGCAATACAGATTTTCTTCACTATTTTCTCTCTTTTCCGGCAAATACCACTGCTGTTCCTGCTGCTCCAAGACCAATCACACAAACAATTGTCCAAAGAAGTGCCTGTGACTCATCACCGGTCTTAACCTTAGAAGCTGATTTATTGTTTGACTTTTTTGAAGTCTTCTTTGCATCCTTTTCTGATGCTTTCTCTGATTCAGATGATTTTTCTGTTGGCTGCTCTGATGATTTTTCTGATTCAGATGTCTTTTCTGTTGGCTGTTCTGATGATTTTGGCGGTTCCTGTGTGGTCACCTTTACAAGACCGTTTCTGGCTGTTGTCAGGTTCTCAAGTATCATGTTGATCTGTGCCTGCTCAGTCTCAGGGCTGATACGGTTTGCGGCATCCATCGCATCCTTTAAAGCCTTCCAGCTACCAGTTGTGTAGTCCTTCTCTACAAGTGTATTATCTGTAAGCTCTTTATTTATCTGTGCAAGCTTAGCATCAACTGCTGATTTGTCTGCTGATTTTACAATAGTAACCGTATTGTCAATTGCACTGTCATTGTCAGTACGATAAGTGTTAATTGTCATGGTTGTCTCTGTCACATCGATGAGTGAATATGTAGGGACATCCTCCTGCCATCTGCTTGCTATGTATGACTGCTGACGTGATACGAGGTCATAATACTTACTTCCTGATGAACTGCTGGCTGTAAGATAAAGAATTCCCTTAGGATCTACCACATACTCTCCTGTCTCTGTAATTCTGTCTGCATCCATCACAGAAGTAAGATAAGATAAGTATGTCTTTTCTGATTCGTCTGTTGTGTCTGCTTTGATATTTCCCGGTGCTACAGTCAAAGTACCCTCACCTGTATAGTCAATATCCTTATCAAGCATTTCATCAAACTCATCATCAGTATATGTTACAGTCTTTTCTGTCTGATTGCCTGAAAGAAATTTACTTCTTGAATAAGCATGGTCATGTCCTGTAAGCACAGCATCTACACCATATTTCTCAAATGTCGGTGTAAGCGCATAACGTAAATTCACAATCTCAGGCTCATTTGAATGCTCTGCTGAGCCATAGATATCCTGATGCAATGTAACTACCTTCCACTTGCAATTGGCATTTTTTGCAACTGTATTCTGAATAAACTGAATATGCTCCGCTGAGTTTATATTCTGTGTATTAAGCATCATAAAAAGCACATCACCATATGTAAAATAATAATCACCACCAACTATATCATTATCTCCCAGATTGTTGAGGTTTGGAACATAAAAATGGTACTTATAGTTGGCATTATCCGCATCATGATTACCGACTGTTGTTGCTACCGGCAATGATGTAAGCGCATCAGGTGAAAGATATCCTGCATACTCTATCTCACTTGTTGTAGAACTCTGTCCCGGGGCCTTTTTCTTTGTTGTCTGAATCTGGTCTCCTGCTGACACAATAAAATCAGTTCCTGCACTCTGTATCTTTTTCAATGTCTGTGACCAATTGTAGCTGTCATTTGCTACCGCATTGCTCTGTGCATTGTAAAACGCCTCTGTATCAGATCCCTTTAATTCATTAGATGAACCAATCTGCGGATCACCTACAAAAGCAAATCTGAATTTTCCTGTATTTCCTGTTTTAAAGGACTTTATTTCCTTGTCATCCACCTTATAGTAATATGTGGTCTGAGCTGCAAGTCCTGAAATAGTTGCCTTATTGCTATTGTATTCATTTCCGTCTTTATCCTTTTGTCCGGTGCTCTTAGTCGCAATCTGAACAGTCTTTCCATCGCTTAAATCTGCCTTTAAACCATATGTCAGTGAAACGGTATCTGTTGTCTTTGAATACCATGCAAAGTTCATGGTTGACTCATTAACCCCCGGTGTCATAGAAACAGTTGTCCAATCCTTGCTGAGCTTATTCTCCCATTCATTTGTCCTCCAGCTTGTAAAGCTCTCCCCGTAAGAAGACTCTGCACTAGAATTTCCATCCTTTGCTGCCTTTGCAAATATTGATGTTGCCGGTGTAATTATCATTGTCGCTGCAAGAAATGCCGCAATGATCTGATTTCTCTTTTTCATTTTATTCCTCCATGTGTAAATCATTTAACCATAATGGATTATACAGTGCCCCGGTAAACTCTATACTTGCTCTATGTAAAAACTATGAGATATTTTATGTGAACACTTTAGTTACATCTCACTCTAAGCCATACACAGTAAAATGCCGCACCCGAAGGTGCGGCATCTAAGAGGTTTATAAAATGTTTAGTTTAAAAGCTGTTTTATTTGCAAGCTCTTTTCTTGCGATATGTAGCTGCTGTGATTGCTACCATTGCGAGTCCAAGTAAGCATACATATGTAGCTGCTTCATTGTCATCGCCACTCTTTGGAGCTGCTTTTTTGTTATCAATAGCAGCATGATCTGTTATAGAAATAACGTAATCAGATGCATGAGTGAATTTAAGTAATGCTGAACCATCATCTGCAATCTTTACAGACATCTGACCCTCAAGAGCCTTTGTCTTTGTATTGTAATAGTAAAGGTTAGCATACTTTCCTGCATATGTCTTTCCAAGGTCGATTGAAAGAACCGGTTTGAATCCAAACTCACCTTCATGTGCGAGACTGATTTGTACTACCTTCTTTGCATCCTTTTCAATCTTAGCTGCCTTAATAACATCCTCAGGAATTTTTTTGCTGTCAACTGTAACTGACATATTTACATCCTTTGCCGGAACCTTTGACACGTCAGAACCATTGATAATCCACTTGATTCCGTCTCCCATATCAAGAACAAGCTTCTTCTGTGTTCCCTTAATGGCTGCAATTGCATCCTTTGAAACAACTCCTGTTTCATCCATCTTTACAACGATAGTATCCTTTGCAGAAGCATTCTTGATTGTTTCTACCTCTTTAGACCAGTCAACCTTTGCTGCCGGTGTTGTAGCAGAATCCTTATCATCTTTCTCTTCTGGTGTTGGGTCTTTCTTGCCCGGATCTTCTGTTTTCTTCACCTCAGCAAGAATGATTGTTCCACCGTCCTTTGCTGCCGGAATGCTTACTGTTACTGTCTTATCAGAAGAAACAGTATATGTTTTACCATCATAAAGATTTTTAACTGTATCTCCTGCATTTGCATTAACCGGAACTTTTACTTCTTTTGCGGTATCATTGATATTCATACCAACATATAAGGTTGTTCCTCCATATGATCTTGAAACTACATCATAGCCTTCCTCATCAGAACTTGCCACAACCGTTCTGCTTCCTCTTGCAAATACATCTGTGTATGCATTACGGATGCTCAGCAGATTCTTATAATGCTGATATGTGACATTGTCCTTTGTTGCCTTAGAGAAATCCATGTCATATCTATTAGTCTGATATGGATAATTATTTAATCCACTTAAACCAACTTCTTCACCATAATAGATAACCGGAATACCCTTTGCAGTAAGCTGTAAGGTAGCTGCAACTAACGCTGCTGATGTTGCCTCATCCTCTGTATATTCTTTTCCTTTCATTAAGGCAGCCTTAAATCCATCTTCATCATGACTGCTTAAGAACTGACCTGTCATGTATGTGTTATTAAGTGCTGAATTTCTTGCAGAAAGGAATTTCTCTACAGAAGAAATATTGCCACTTACAAAGCTTGTTGCCTGGTCATTAAAATCGAAATCAAGGTCTGCATCCATCTGACCACTACCTAAGGTACTACCATTTGACGCATATCCTGCACCATAATATTCACCAATCATCTTGAAAGCCGGATTTACTTCTGTTGTAGAATTTTTAAGTGCTGCCCATGTTGTGCTGTCAACATGCTTTACAGTATCTACACGGAAATAATCAACTCCATAATCCTTCATCCATGCAGTCTGCCATTCTACTAATTTTGCTCTGACATCTGCATTCTCTGTTGCAAAATCCGGTAAACCAGACTGCCATGATTTAATATCGCCTTCACTGACACTCTTATCCCTTAGCATATCAGCAAATGTTGATTCTGTACCATATCCGGCATGGTTTACAACAATGTCAACCATAATACGCATACCACGCTTGTGCGCTTCGCTAATCATAGTCTCAAATTCTTCTGTTGTACCAAGTGTAGGATTCAATTTTGTAAAATCACTTGCCCAGTATCCATGGTATGCTGCATTATAAGGAACATCTTTTGAACCTTCATCTGTTACAGCTACACCTTTTATATTCTCTACAATTGGTGTAATCCAGATTGTATTTACACCTAAATTCTGTAAGTAATCTAACTTAGTTGTTACACCTGCAAAATCTCCACCATGATACAGTCCCGGATTGTCTCCATATGTATCTGCACCACTTGCTGTATTGTTAGATTCATTACCATCAAAGAAACGGTCTGTCATCATAAAGTAAACAACAGCTTCATCCCAGTCGAAATCTTTTTTGTTTTCCTTCACACGGTCTGTAATTTCAACATCCACTGTAGTACTGAATTTATTACCATACTGGTCTGTTACAGTAATTGGTAATGTCTTAATTCCTAATGTTGTATCTGTTGTTGCAGAAATGGTAACTGCCTGCAGTTCCGGTTCGATCGGCATTGCATTACTTCCGCCAAGGGAAGAAACATCGATACTTGCACTAGCTACTTCTAATGTTTTAGCATCTGAACTATCCTGTTCAACCTTAAACTTAACAACATTATTCTCATTGTAGTTAAATGACTTATTCATAACTTCTGCTGTAACTGTTGCATTTAATTTATAGTATTCAAAATATGAATAATCTGCATTATTGTGCTTTTCGCTGTTTGAATTGAATGCATCTACAACATAAGCTCTATTTGCTTTATAACGATAATATGTTTTGCCATCTGTTAAACCGCTCTTTACATACTCAAAACGCTTTGTTGCATCATTGTATGTCATTGGATACTCTGTTCCGTTTACGTCAACAGCTACAGTCATATTCTTTAAGGTGCCATCTACAAATGCTGTATCATCACGATAGTAATATGATACCTGTTGTTTCTCTGCATCTACTTCATAGCCAACATTATATGGCATAGCAATTTCCGGCTCACTGCCGGCTTTCATGCTGGCATAGATAACCTTCTGGTCAGAAGGGAATGTAACTGAATGGTCTCCACCATCTTTAATCCATGGGTCACCTGTTGAATCTAATGCAATACAAAAATCAACCTTTGTACAAGATGGTTTTGCTGGAATTGTTACTGTCCATTTATCTCCACCTGCATATGTAAAATTGGTTAATACTGAAGCATATCCTGATGTCCATGTATAGAACTGTGGTGTAATACCTTTTTCTTTTAATCCCGGATTCTCATAATCCAATACAAGGTATCTCTTTTCCGTTTGTTTAATTACCGGTTTCTCATGAACCGGATCTGAACCATCCACATAATATAATACTTCATTCTCATCACCGCTTATTGTAAAAGAACGATCTGCGGTATCAGAGCCGCCATCCCATCCCTGTGTTATGTCATAACGTGCCTTTAATCCTACTGTTTTTTCCACATTACTGCCGGCAACTGTAATGGTCTTTTTAAACCATGTCACATCATTTTCAGCATCATAATATGTTCCGTCAAAAACATAGGAACCGTTTAATCCGGCATTCCACATCCACAAATCAACTTTTCCCATGTCTGTGTCTGTTGATAAATCTTCATTGTAATAATAAATTGTAAATGTGTGATCTGGAACCGGTGTCTCCCAGCTGTCCGGTGCTGTTTTATATACGGTTGTATCACCACCAGCTTTGGTTCCGGTAACCCAGAGTTCAGTACTTGTTGATGTTACAGAAACATCAATATTATCCGTCTGTGTCCCACTGTTATTATTAAAAATACAGCTGAAATTCTGTTTTACATCCTGTGTATATACTACATCATACCATCCGGAATGGTCAGCATTTTCTGAAATCTGTCCGCCTGGCCATTCTTTTCCAACACCTGCTCCTGTTGCAGAGGCATCTACATTCCACACATGATTGTAAATAGTACTTCCCATTCCTGATGCAAGATAATGAATGGTTGTTACATATTTCCAATCAGCAGGTTTTGTCTCTGACAATGAACCATCAAACCAGTACTCTGCTTCTGCCTTTCCTTTTGTAGAAAGTGTTACGTCTTTTAACTGGTTTCCATGTCCATCATCATTTAAGATAAGAGAATAATCTGTACTGTTATCTAATGTCAGATGCATTGTATACCAGCCTTTATGACCTTCTGCTGCAGTCATGGTTTTTCCCGGCCATTCACCTGCTGGCTTATTGGTCTCCTTATATACATATGCCGCAACATCATTGCCTAATGTGCTCTTATAATTAATAGTCAGATCACATTCTGTTGGTACAGACTCTGGAATCAATGTTTCCTTCTTTGAAGCATCCTTATACCACTGATATTTTCCATTGTCATCCAATAAACAATAGATGCTAGTATCAGAAGTAAAAGTCTTAATCTGCTCAATTGCAGCTCCTTCTGTCTTTATCTCCGGTGCAGCCTTCTCATCAGAACCTGCATCAACAAACTGAAAACCTGTCCACTCGCTGCTCTGTACATCTACATAATAGAGTCTTGTGCTTTCCTCATATGCAAGCTTTGGTTTTTCCTGATCCCCCCATTGTGAAATGGTGGCATTTCCTGCGTCATGGTTATTTACCGTAGCACCGGAAGCCCAGACATTGACAACCGGTGTATTCCAGGTACTTGGTTTGTCCAAATACAACCGGATTGTCGGGCTCGCAGCATATGCAGTGGTTGCACCACCGATTGCCGGAACCATGGTCACAATCATAGCAAGTGCAAGTACCATACTAAAGATACAGCTTACAATGCCATGTTTCCTGTGAAAGCGTTCTTTTAACTTTCTCATATTTCCTCTCCTTTTCTTATTATGTTTGTACGAAAATTTCCTTTCGCACGTTTTCGTACTTATATTATAATATTTTCGTTGGTTTTCGACTATTGGGATAAACAGAGATTTTATTTACGAAATTTTGGTAAAATTTACTATTTATTCATTTTTATGTAACATATGCGAAATCTTTTTAGTACTAAGAGTCCTAGATATAGTAGATAATTTTTCATTTGAAATTTTGTGAATTATTTTTTAAGTCTATATGACATGATTTAAGGGTCAAAACCACCTTATAAAAAATGGTTGGTACCTTGAAAATGTGAAGTTTTCAAGGTACCAATTTATGGTTTACAAGGGATTGATAGCATAGTAGGCAGACCTTGGGGAGCTGTAATCACTAAATCTTTTAAAACAGCTCCCAAAATTCAGCTCAAAAGCCGGAAAAATTGCGAGAAAAGTAGCTGTAACTGCAAAAATCCACAAAACAGCTCCAAAAACTCAGCCCATAAGCCGGATAAAAGCCGAGAAAAAGTAGCTGTAACTACAAAAATCCACAAAACAGCTCCAAAAACCAGCCCATAAGCCGGAAAAATTGCGAGAAAAAGTAGCTGAAACTGCAAAAATCCCTAAAACAGCTCCAAAAACCAGCCCATAAGCTGGAAAATATGAGGCTTATGGCATAATGGTGGAAGCCTTTACTTATTTCACAAAAAAGAGCCTGCACATTTCTGTGCAAGCTTCTTTTAAAAACTAAAAAATATATTGTTTTTTATATGTCCTGAAACATCAGTAAAATCAATGACTATGAATTATGTAATTCTCTCAATTATTTCATTTTTTGAAATAATTTTGACATGATTAGAAATGAATGTTAAAATATAGTTAACAAAAAGGTGCTACCTATAACAACGGTTCGCCTGATCATTTACTTAGTTAAAATAACCGTTCAGTTTCCAGGCTGGAGCGGTTATTTTTTTGTGGTCTTACTGCCATTGGAACCAATCGCATATCCAAGACCAAATGAGGTTAAACAGAGACTGAGCACTGCAAGCATAAAAAACCGGCAGCCAACGGCTGCCGGTTTTCGATGAAAGAAAGGTTAAATTATGATGAAAAACAAGAGTTCTAACATTCTGGTTCGATAAGTCCGTATGTATGTCCTTTTCTCTTGTAGACTACATTTACTTCGTCATTCTCTGCATTTCTGAATACGAAGAAATCGTGGCCTGAGAGCTCCATCTGGATGCATGCATCCTCAGGATACATAGGCTTCATACCAAATCTCTTGGTACGGACAATCTTGATTTCCTCGTCCTCTGCATCGTCTGCCTCCACGAAATCATCCTGGAATATCGCCGGTGCATACTTCTTTGCGGAAATCTTGGTTCTGTATTTGCGAAGCTGTCTCTCGATTACTTCCTCTACGAGGTCAATTGATACGTACATATCATTGCTGACCTGCTCTGAACGGATAACATGTCCCTTTGCCGGGATAGTAACCTCGATTTTCTGTCTATCCTTTTCTACGCTGAGTGTAACGTATACGTCTGTGTCCGGTTTAAAAAACTTCTCCAGCTTTGACAGCTTCTCCTCTACTGCCTGCTTAAGCCCCTCTGTTAATTCGATGTTTTTTCCTGAAATTGTTATTCTCATGATGTCCAACCCCTTTATCGTTTATTTGATACGTTGTCTGTATCATGTAAATATTATACCATAAATTTCGTTTTCATCAATCATTTTTATGCAATTTATATAAATAATCAAGGGTTTATTTACGGTTTTTCGCGAAATCGCTTGATTTCGCTATAATTAGGGATTTCATCAGAATAAAAAACATCAAGTCGAGTGATTTTTTATACACTATCGCAACATTTCTCAACTACAACAGCACATCTAAGCTATCACAACGTTTCTAAGCTACCACAGCGCATCTAACCTACCCCAGCGCCTCAAGCTGAGAGGAAAGCTCCTCCCACGCCTCCATATCTATAAGGATTTCTTCCTCGAGAGCGTCTATTTCGTTCTGGATTTCCGTGAGCTTTGAGTAGCTTGACTGATACTCCGGCTTCATAAGCTCGGCCTTGAGCTCATCGAGCTTTGCTTCCTTGACTGCCAGGTCCTCCTCGGCCTTTTTAACCTTTTTCTGTATCTTTGAGCGCTCCTTGCCCGGGTTGTAGTATGCCTTGCCGGTTGATGAGACAGCCATGCCGCCTGCCTGGGCTGCGCTATTTGCATTGGTGCTTTCGCCCACATTACCTGCTGCACCGGTTTGTGACGTGCTCCGTTTTACATCACTGCCTGTCTGACTGCTGCCGTTCTGGCTTATCGCGCCGCCAAATATTGCATTGCCTCTGTATACATTTTTGCTTTCCTCAGCCTCACGATCGAGCTTTTCCTGATACTGCTCATAGCCAAACTGATAGAGATTGGTCGTGCCATCCTCGAACACAAGCAGCTGTGTGGCTACCTTTTTCACAAAATATCTGTCGTGTGATACAAAAATCAGTGTGCCCTTGTAGTCCTTAAGCATGCTCTCTAGCGTTTCCTTGCCTACGATATCCATATGGTTAGTTGGCTCATCGAGCACGAGCACGTTCGGTCTGGTCTTTAAAATCTTGCAAAGCGCCAGTCTGACCTTTTCTCCTCCGGAGAGCATATTTACGTTCTTGAACACGTCCTCCCCTGAAAAAAGGAAGGCTCCGAGTGCATTTCTGGCCTCGGTTTCCGTGAGATTCGGATACTCATCCCAGAAATCATCGAGCACAGTCTTGTTGCTTGTATACATGGCCATCTGCTGGTCGAAATATCCTATCTGCACGTTGGTTCCAAAGCGGTACTCGCCTGAAAGTGCAGGGATCTTACCCACGATAGTCTTTAAAAATGTCGATTTTCCAAGTCCGTTTCCGCCGAGTATGCCAAGCTTTTCGCCTCTTTTCAAATCGAGCGACACTACGGAGAGCGGATGGTCATAGCCGATTGCAAGCTCTGATGTATAAAGCACATCGTTTCCGGTCTCCTTTTCGGGCTGGAAATTGGCATGGAAGGTCTTGTTGTCGTACTTGTCCGGCGCCTCGATAATCACCATGCGGTCGATAGCCTTCTGCTTTGACTGCGCCATGGATGTCTTGGTCGGCTTGCCCTTGAAGCGCGTAACCATACGCTGCAAACGCTCTATCTCCTTCTGCTGGGCGATGTGATCCTTCATCTGCTTGTCGTAGTTTTCCTTTTTGCGGGCAATAAAATTGGTATAATTGCCCGGATAGCGCCTTGCTGTGCCGTACTCTATCTCGTATACCACATCTACCACATTGTCGAGAAACATACGGTCATGGGATACGACAACCACTGCCTTCGGGTACGACTTCAGATAGCCCTCAAGCCACTCAATCGTCGTGACATCGAGGTGGTTGGTCGGTTCGTCCAAAAGCAGTATGTCAGGCTTTGACAAAAGCAGCTTTATGAATGCTATCTTGGTCTGCTGCCCTCCGGAAAAGTCACGGATTGGCTTTTTACGCTCATCATCTGAGAAGCCGAACTTGCGGATCATGACCTCATATTCCTTCTCATAATAGTAGCCGCCATCATCCTTGAAGGCCTCCTCCATCGCGGTATATCTGGCTACCTTTTCATCGGAATAATCATGCTCGAGCTCTGCCGCCGCGCGCGCAAGCTCTGCCTTTCGCTCGTCCATTTTCACGAAGCATTTACGCACCTCCTGCTCGAGTGTCACATCAGGATCATCAAACGCAATCTGCTTCAGATACCCTATCTCCGGATTTCCTGCCTTTGCAATAAAGGCGCTCTCATCGCTGTCGAGCTTTTCCATCTCAACCTCGCCTGAAATGAGCTTTAAAAGTGTTGTCTTGCCACAGCCGTTTCTGCCGACTATCGCTATCTTTTCTGTGTTTCTGATTTCAAAATCTATACTATGCAAAATGACGTCGTCGCCAAATGCGACAGCGCCATTACTTATCTGGTAGAGCATATACTATCCTTTCATGCTTATGCCTGCTGCTTAATTGCTAGCCATAATGTAGTTGACAAACTGTGTTGCAGTACGTCCTGAAATACCACCGTGGCTGAGTTCCCACTTGTTTGCCTCCCTGCACAGCTCCTCGTCTGAAAGTGTGCAGCCGCTCTTTCTCGCAAGCTCTGTTACGATGTTGAAGAACTCCTTCTGCGATGGCTTTGAGTAGCTGATTGTCACACCAAAACGGTTTACAAGTGACAGCTTCTCCTCAACTGTATCTGAGTGGTGCTTGTCATTGCTGTTGTCCTGGTCATTGCGGTCATTCCATGTCTCCTTGATCAGGTGACGGCGGTTAGAGGTTGCATAAATCAGTATGTTGTCAGGCTTTGTCTCCACGCCGCCCTCGATAACTGCCTTTAGGAACTTGTACTCAATCTCATGCTCCTCGAATGAGAGGTCATCCATATATATGATAAATCTGTAGTTTCTGTTTTTGATTGCTGCGATAATTTTTGACAGATATTTAAACTGATGCTTGTATATCTCAATCATGCGCAGTCCGTCATCATAATACTGATTGACAATAGCCTTGATGCTTGTTGATTTTCCGGTTCCGCTGTCTCCGAAAAGCAGCACATTGTTGGCCTTTTTGCCCTGTACAAACGCTTCTGTATTGTCTGTGAGCTTTTTCTTCTGGATTTCATAACCGATCAGGTCATCGAGCATGACCGCATCCATATTGTTGATTGGCATGAAGGAGAAGCCCCCGTCCAGATGCTCCTCAATCCTGAATGCCTTGTTGAGACCAAACATGCCGACTCCGTATGCCTTGTAAAAGCCTGTTACCACATCAAAGAACTCCTGCTCGTCCTTAGCTGCCTCAAGCTTCTTGCTCAGCGCCCTTACCTTCTCGCTGACATTGTGATTGTACATAAGGTCCTTTTTCACAATGGCCTTATAATTGCTGATCTGTGTGAAGCAGTCTATTCCGAGTGCTGACTCGATTGGCTTGAAATCATAATCGAAAAGCTTCTTAAAAATCCTGAAATCGTTTGCCACAAGCCCATTTACGCTGCCATCGCTGGCTCCGACCTTCTCACAGGTGATGGAAAACGGATTCTCACTCATCATAAGGAAGAAAGTGAGATAGTTGTGCCACAGATTGTCATCAAAACCATAGTCTGTCGCTACCTTTAAGATTCTCTTGACCTGTGTATTGATGTCACGCACAAGCTCTGTCTTGTTGTACTCGCCCACCTCAAACTGCTCAAAGAGCTGTCCCAATTTATAAAGTATCTCGTCCTGAGGTAAATCTCCGTACATAAGTAATTTTGATATTTCCTGATACATGGCTGTTCCTCCTGGTTTTGCCTTGTTTTCACTGCTAACATATGATTATAAACACTGCGCCACGATTTTGCAAGAGCTTGTGTGCTTACGTCCCGCCCTGCATGCAAAAAGGCGGAGCTAAAACTCCACCTTTATTGTTGTGCCACGCCCCACCTCGCTGTCGAGCGTCAGCCCTGCATCATGCAGCTCCACTATATGCTTTACTATCGCAAGCCCAAGGCCTGTGCCGCCGGTCTCCTTCGAGCGGCTCTTGTCTACTCTGTAGAAGCGCTCAAAGACGCGCTCCTGCTGATCCTTTGGGATGCCTATGCCGTTGTCCTCGACCGTGAGAACGGTCTTGCCACCTAGCTTGTGTACCGTCACATTTACGGTGCCACCCTCATTGTTGTAGCGGATAGCATTCTGGCAGAGATTCTCAACGAGCTCCGTGAGAAGCTGCCTGTTGCCTCGTACCATACAGTCAGTGCCATCAAAATTGAGTGCTACTTTTCTCTGCTCGGCATTCACCTGTAGATTTTCCATGCAGTCCTTGACCAGACCGTACAGATCAAGCTGCTCAAAGCCCTGCTGCGCCTCGCTGGAATCAAGCTCCGAGAGCTTTATGATATCATTGATCAAGGAAAGCAGGCGCTGTGCATTTCTTCTGATTTCAGTGGCAAAATGAATCTGCTGCTCCTTTTCGACCATGCCGTTTTCTATGAGCTCTGCGTAGCCGGAGATGGCTGTGAGCGGAGTCTTTAGCTCGTGTGACACATTGGCTGTGAAGTCCTGTCTGCTCTTTGCCGCGGCAAGCACGCCCTCATGCTGTATCCTTATCGCATTCATGAACGGCACGAGCTCCTTGTACTCTGTCTTTTTCTGGATGACAGAGGCCTGCTCCAGGTTGCCTGCGAGTGTCTCGATTGGCTTCATGAGCTTTCTGGTCAGGCTCTTTGCGAGAACCACACATATTCCTACTATTATAACCGTCACTATAAGCATGGCAGGTATACTGCTTGCAAACATGTTCCAGATACTTCTTGCTGCAATAGAGACACGCAGTACCGTTCCATCATTGAGCTTTATGGCATGATAGAAGGTATTGCTGTTCATGGTGGCTGATGTTCTCACGCTGTCTCCCGTACCTTTATCAAATGCTGATTCAACTTCCGGTCTATCGCCATGATTTTCAAGTTTTTTCACATTATTTTGATTGTCATACAGCACTGTGCCGTCCTTGTCAATCCAGGTGACACGAATACCCTCCACGTCAATCTGCGGGATTTCATTTATATCCTGTTTTAGTATTCCGGTGCTTTCTATTGTCTCTGCCATGACCTGCAGGTCTTCCTTTACCTGCTTCTGAAAGAGGTAATAGTTGATTACTGTCATGGAAACCATAGTGGCAATTGCTACAAAAAGTGCTGTTGCTACCAGATAGTAATTAATCTTCTTTTTCATGCTGTACGCTCCGCTTATGTATATTAGAAATCATTATAACAGCTATTATTCTATAACATAGCCCACATTTCTGACTGTCTTTATCCTGCTGCCATAGTCACCCAGCTTGTGGCGGAGTGTCTTTATGTGCATGTCCACTGTACGTGTCTCGCCCTCAAAGTCAGTATCCCAGACGCTTCTCATGATGACCTCCCTGGTCATGACTATGCCCTGACTGCCCATCAGAAGCCTTAAAAGCTCATACTCCTTGTATGTAAGGTCAACCGGCTCATTGTTCACTGTAACCACATGGCGCTCATGGTCGATCACCAGATCATCCAGCTTTAAAAGCTTCGGCTCCTCCTTCACTGTTCTCCTGAGCAGTGCCTTTACTCTTGTGATAAGCTCCATGATTGAGAAAGGCTTTTTGATGTAATCATCTGCTCCTCCGTCAAGACCTTTTATCATATCCATCTCTGTGGTCTTGGCTGTGACCATTATAATAGGAATATCCTGTGTGGCCGGACGTTTTCTGAGCTTTCTCACGATATCGTAGCCGCTCTCATCCGGAAGCATCACATCAAGCAGTATAAGGTCCGGTACGAGCTCATCCAGCTTCTTGTAAAATTCCTTTGCGTTTTCAAATGCACTGACGATGTAATTACTGTTTTTTAAAGCAATAGTCTCTATCTCACGTATGCTCTCATCGTCCTCTACAATATAAATAAGTGCCATAGCTTTCTCCATTTCAAAAAATCTTATGTAAAATTTTTACCTGCTTTTTACTTTCGATTATACATTACTAATGTAAAACAGACGATGATTTTATGTAAAATTTATGTAAAATCCATCGTCTGTATCAATTTTGTCTGTATATAACTATGATTTAATTTTTCAGCATAAAGATTAAATCATGATTTGCGAACCTTGTCATCAAGTGCAAATTCAACCCACTCAGCAATATTTGTCGCATGGTCTCCAATACGCTCGAAGTATTTTGCAACCATGAGAAGATCCTCTGCCTGCTCACCATCCTCCGGATGTTCCCTGATGAAATCAATAAGCTCAGCCTTTACCTTATCAAAAAGATCATCAACCACATCATCCTGCTTCATCACTATGCGAGCCTTGTCATTGTTCTTCTCAACATACGCCTCGATTGCCCTGATAAGCATAAGCATTGTCTCTGAAGCCATGCTCTTGACATGCTCTATATTGACCCTGTATGGCTTGTCACTGCTCATCAAAATGGTCATCTCGCTGATATCGGCTGCGTGGTCTCCTATACGCTCCATATCAGTAACCATCTTCATCGCTGCAGAAATTGTTCTAAGGTCTCTTGCTACAGGCTGCTGCTGCATGAGCAGATCAAAGCACAGGCTCTCTATCTTTTTCTGCTCTCTGTCTATCTCTGAATCGCCCTCCATGATGGCTTTGGCGCTATCGGCATCCTGATGTATAAATGCCTCGATTGCTTTCTGGATTGACTCCTCAATCATGCTTCCCATGTGCATCATTTCTTCATTCAGCTTCTTAAGCTGCTCGTCGAATTTCGATCTCATTAACCAAACCTCCCTGTGATGTAATCCTCAGTTCTCTTATCCTCAGGAATGGAGAACAATTTTTCAGTGTCATTATATTCAATCACTTCTCCTAAGAGGAAAAATGCTGTGTTATCCGATACACGGACAGCCTGCTGCATATTATGCGTTACCATAACGATAGTATAATCTTTTTTCAGTTCCATCGCAAGGTCTTCAATCTTAGATGTTGAGATTGGATCCAGTGCGGATGTCGGCTCATCCATCAGAATTACTTCGGGCTCAACTGCCAGTGTTCTTGCGATACAAAGTCT
>OHBW01000087.1_pt1 | contig 38598 bp, 29 predicted proteins | sample 1577411 | NCBI WGS metagenome assembly OHBW01 (sample SAMEA3879534, study PRJEB24766) | human gut metagenome | biome: human-associated habitat; feature: feces | place: USA | collected 1985/1987 | reverse complement strand
TTCAACAAAATAATAGCGACTGCAACTATTAGGTTTATAGTGACAGTCGCTATTGTTGTATATAAAGTTCAATACCTGTAGTTTAACGAATGCTTACGTTTTTTTGTATATTTTTAGCTTGATACTTTATGGCGTAATTGCTTTCTTTGTAAAAACATACTAAATATAAACGTGATGAAACCAATCTACAGGGACCTCAGCCAGTTCTACGTACTGTATAACAATACTGGACTTATCTGTAACGGGCCAAAACGATATTACAAAAACAGGACGTATGGCAGCAGTGGAACGGCTTTCTATTTCAAAGGATTCTCACATGGATTGAGACAGACTTTTCCCGGCAGGAATGATGTGGTTGATCTGCTGAACAGGGATTTTCCGAACAAAAAGTATCTCCGGGGACACATCATCAATTCGGAGCTTGACGGCAGCCTGAATAATGAAAATCTGGTTCCGCTGACATCCAGAGCCAACAGGCAACATGCAACCATCGAAAACTGGCTCAAAACTATAATCATAAACCGGAACAGGATGACCGAAAATACGAATGATCTGATTATAGGATACGAGGTTAATGTGCTACAGAACAGAGACGGTATACCTATCTCTATAAGGATATGCATCGAACTGTTTTATATGGATTGGTGGGGATTGCTGATAAAGTATGACAGAACGACTCAGAAAATCTATGGGGAAACCTTGCTTAACAAAAGCTGGCATATAAAACTGCCGTACACAAAACGGATTGCACTCTGACTGAAAAATACGTGGTTTATGGGATTTTTTGAAAAAAAACAGAAATATGCGTTCTCGGATATACTGAAAGGATTGCAGTATGCCATCAACAGTGCACAGGATATGCTACAGGCACAGCAGATACAGGGGCTTATGAAATTCTGGAACAACAGCGACGGAAGTCCGGTTTCGCAGAAGGTAAAAGTGGGAAACCGGGAACTTGACGTGCCGCTGATGTCGCTGGTTCCGCACAATCACCTGGGCATAGAGGATGTGGAAATCAAGTTCAAGGCGAAAATAGGAGACATCGGAACTCAGGCCATGAACGACAGGCTGCAAAACGGACAGAACCTGACACACGCGGAAATGCAGATGGAGATGGAGGGAATCAGGGCTACCGACAATGACGTGATGGAAATTACAATCCGATTTAAGGCGAAAGATACGCCGGAAGGTGTAGCACGCCTGACAAACGAATATAACAAACTGATTTAAGAATTCTTTTAAAGCGTAAAGGTTATGGCAGAAGAAAAAAAAATCAAAATGAACTTTGGGGGTACGGACATTGAAGCTACAATAGACAAGGACGGACGTATCGTCATGCCTCAGGAGGTGCAGGACATCATGGCTGCGGGAATGGCTGTGATGCAGAAGGCTAACCTGCCTGAAGAAAATGCCGGAGATAATACTGTAGAAGCAGGTGAAAAAAACGACAAGAAGTTGTTGGGTGATACGGTAACAGACAGTTTCAAAGGCCTGCCTATGCGCGACCTGATAGGCGGTCCGCTGATTGCCGCCGCCGAAGCTCAGGAGAAACTGGCTTCTACCGCATGGGACTATTACCAGCGTATAGCATACGAAACGGACGAGAACGGTAACCCTACGAACAAAACACGCACTCTGGATTTCGAACTGGAAAGACCGGTTGTGCAGGATGGCGTAGTGGGAGAAACTGCCAAACAGACGGTTAAGGCTCCATTCATCGGACTGGTACCGATACCTTCGCTGCTGATCGACCGGGTGGACGTTGACTTCCAGATGGAGGTGACTGATACCAATACGGTGAAAAATACGACGGAAACCGAGGCTTCGACAAACATTTCATCGAAATGGTTCGGGGTGAACGTTCAGGTGGCAGGAAAAGTGTCGTCGTCGAGGGAAAACACACGCAGTACCGACCAGACGGCAAAATATCAGGTACACGTCACTGCCAGCCAGCAGGCGCCTACCGAAGGGCTGTCGAAACTGATGGATATCATGGCCTCTTGCGTGGAACCGGTTCCGACAAAGGAGTCCTGACGGAATAATACGGGCTGCCGACCTGATGCGATGCATGATACGACAGCCAGACAACAAGTGAAGGAAACTTTCTGAAATCGCCACGTCTCTCTCAATAAGAGGCTGTGGCGATTTTTTTGTATCAGCTTGTAGTTTCGGTATTTATTTGCTTACTTTGTAAATATCAACTACTAAAATGCATACTGTATGGAAAGTTATATTCGTTTTGACTGGGCGATGAAGCGCCTGCTGCGCAACAAGGCCAACTATGCGGTGCTGGAGGGACTGCTCACTACGCTGCTGGAAGAAAAGGTGACGATCCAGAAACTGCTGGAGAGTGAGAGTAACCAGGAGGATGAGTTCGACAAGTACAACCGTGTGGATATGCTGGCGGAGAACTCGAAAGGGGAACTGGTGCTCATCGAGGTGCAGAACAACAATGAGTATGCGTATTTCCAGCGGATGCTGTTCGGGGCTTCGAAGCTGGTGACGGAGTATATCAATCGCGGACAGGGGTACGACAAGGTACGCAAGGTGTACAGCGTGAACATCGTGTATTTCTCGCTGGGACACGGAAAGGATTTCGTGTATCACGGGAAAACGGAGTTCGTGGGGATTCACGAGGGGGATATCCTGGAACTGAGCCCCTTCCAGAAGCAGACGTTCAAGGTGGACAGGGTGAGCCAGCTTTATCCGGAGTATTATATCCTGAAGGTGAATGACTTCAACCGGGTGGCAAAAACACCGCTGGAGGAGTGGATTTATTACCTGAACACGGGAAACGTGCCGGAACATGCCACGGCACCGGGACTGGACAAGGTGAAGGAACAGTTGAAGCTGGACCGCATGAGCCGAGAGGAGCTGAACGCGTATTACAAGCATCTGGACAACATCGTGATTCTGCGGGATAATATCATGACGGAACGTGCGGAAGGTCGTGCGGAAGGTCGTGCGGAAGGTCGTGCAGAAGGACGTGCAGAAGGTCGTGCGGAAGGTCGTGCAGAGACACAAACCGCCATTGCTCGCAACCTGAAATCTCTGGGACTGAGTACTGAACAGATTCAGGCTGCTACCGGACTATCCGCCAAAGAAATAGAACAACTATAGAAAGCTTTCAAATCATTCAAGTAGCTTAGTGATAGAAACAGAATCTATTAGTCCTTGTATCGAATTCACGTTAATTGCTTATGGAAGAACAAACCAAGAAAATGCCACGTGGACTTATACCAAGCCCCGAAGAGGCTGTGAGAACCGCAAGAGTATATGTACCTAGAACACTGATGGCAATGCCGTCGTCTTTCCTGCAATGGCCTTATAAGATGTCTTATTGGGGAAACGACAAATACGGAGATTGCGTGACGGCAGAAGAAGCCTTCGCTAAGGTAACCGCATCTGGACATTACTTTATCCCTGAATGTACTGTGATAGGATGGGCAGAAAGAAATGGATACCTCAATGGGGCGGCTTGTTCCTCTGTGTTGTCGACTATGAGGGATAAAGGTATAGACTTCAGCATGAACATTTTATATGATGGAGATTTCTCCATAATAAATTACAAAGACTGCACTGCCTTGAGGAATGCCATTTATTGTTGTGGTCCCGTAAAATTATCCATCGACTCCAAGTACATGCAGCCGGTGACATCCCCAGCCAAGGGTAATATGACACCTGGTGAAAGCGGGTGGGCGTTGTATAATTATCCCCAAAGCGGGAAGCATGACCATTGTGTTTCTGTTTGCGGCTATGGGTTGCTGGATGATCTCATATCTGAATTCAAGAAATATCAAATCGATGTAAGAAAATCCTCTGGTATGCCGGGCGGTATGTGGTATGCAGTGTTCACATGGAATTCCATAGGCATAGTGGATGAACAATCCCTCTTGAACATGACGTATGAGGCATGGGCGAGAGACCCTGTTACCCGTACTGTGTCTTTGCCAAAAGTAAGTGCTTTCAGACTTAAAAACGATGGTGGTTTCGTAGTCGACATCCATGCTATTTATCACTCCAATGACCCAAACAATCCTTATGATGAGGAGGTAGCAAACAAGAAGAACTTCCCCATCGCGCAAACCAGGGAAATGAAACTCGCAGAAAAATGTGTGAAGGGAAAAAACGGAAAGCCCAAGCACAGCATACAAGCGGGGGATAGTGTTCAACTGAAAGTATGGGTGAGCTGTGGAAAAGACAATACGTCTTCTCTTTCGTTCATTTACGATCCCAACGGCCCGATACAGTCATTCAAGATTTCAGGTTCTACGCTCAACAATTCTCTCGAATACCTGGGAGCTTGTTAATACAAAGAAATTCATCTGATTGATTTTTAATAACAGAAAACGCCATGGTACACTTCATGAGAAGTATCGTGACGTTTTTTTTGTATCGGCTTGTAGTTTCGGTGTTTATTTGCTTACTTTGTAAATATCAACTACTAAAATGCATACTGTATGGAAAGTTATATTCGTTTTGACTGGGCGATGAAGCGCCTGCTGCGCAACAAGGCCAACTATGCGGTGCTGGAGGGACTGCTCACTACGCTGCTGGAAGAAAAGGTGACGATCCAGAAACTGCTGGAGAGTGAGAGTAACCAGGAGGATGAGTTCGACAAGTACAACCGTGTGGATATGCTGGCGGAGAACTCGAAAGGGGAACTGGTGCTCATCGAGGTGCAGAACAACAATGAGTATGCGTATTTCCAGCGGATGCTGTTCGGGGCTTCGAAGCTGGTGACGGAGTATATCAATCGCGGACAGGGGTACGACAAGGTACGCAAGGTGTACAGCGTGAACATCGTGTATTTCTCGCTGGGACACGGAAAGGATTTCGTGTATCACGGGAAAACGGAGTTCGTGGGGATTCACGAGGGGGATATCCTGGAACTGAGCCCCTTCCAGAAGCAGACGTTCAAGGTGGACAGGGTGAGCCAGCTTTATCCGGAGTATTATATCCTGAAGGTGAATGACTTCAACCGGGTGGCAAAAACACCGCTGGAGGAGTGGATTTATTACCTGAACACGGGAAACGTGCCGGAACATGCCACGGCACCGGGACTGGACAAGGTGAAGGAACAGTTGAAGCTGGACCGCATGAGCCGAGAGGAGCTGAACGCGTATTACAAGCATCTGGACAACATCGTGATTCTGCGGGATAATATCATGACGGAACGTGCGGAAGGACGTGCGGAAGGTCGTGCAGAAGGTCGTGCAGAAGGTCGTGCAGAAGGACGCGCAGAAGGTCGTGCAGAAGGACGCGCAGAAGGTCGTGCAGAAGGAATAGCGGAAGGACGCGCAGAAGGAATAGCAGAAGGGCGCGCGGAAACACAAACCGCTATTGCTTGCAACCTGAAATCTCTGGGGCTAAGTACCGAACAGATTCAGGCCGCTACCGGACTATCCGCCAAAGAAATAGAACAACTATAGGCTCTAAACTTGCTAGTCTACCATTTATTCACTTTCTTTGCAACTTCAATGAAAATGGTATGAAACTGATAAAGACTTTATTACTGACTACACTTTTTAGTCCGCTTTATGCGCAGCAGCCTGCCGACTCGCTGAAGTATAAGGTGGAGGCAGGAGCTGCCGTGTCGAACGGGGATTATGCGCCTGTGTGGCTGACGGCCAACCGGTATGGGGTGGCGGGCAACGAGCCTAACTTTGCGTATCTGCGTGCCGGAGCGGAATGGAACAAGGTGTTGCCAAAGGACTGGCGGATAGACGTGGGAATGGATCTGGCGGGGGGAAAGAACCTTTCGTCGAAGTTCTGGGTGCAGCAGGCTTATGCGGATGTGTCGTGGAAGGCGCTGACGCTGAGCATCGGAAGCAAGGAACGGCCGGGATTCCCGCTCGCGAAGAACGAGAAGCTGACCAGTGGCTGGATGGTGGAGGGTACGAACATGAGGCCGATTCCGCAAGTTCGGGTGGAGGTGAAGGATTACCTGAACGTTCCAGGTACGAAGGGTTGGATGGCCTTTAAGGGGTATCTGAGTTACGGGTATTTTACCGACGGCGACTGGCAGGAGGATTTTGTGGCTCCGGGACAGATTTATACGACGGAGGTGCTGTATCACAGCAAGTCGCTGATGATCCGACTGGGTAACCGGGAGAAGTTGCCGGTGGAGTTTGAATTCGGTCTGCAGACAGCGGCACAGTTTGGTGGCAAGCAGATGCAGAAGAACGCGGACGGCAGCGTGAGTCTGGTAAGAGATATGCCGCAGGGGCTCAAGGATTTCTGGAAGGTGTTCTTCCCCAAGCAGGAAAGTACGCTGGAGAACGTGGAAGGAAACCACTGCGGAAGCTGGAACTTCGCGCTGAATTACTATGCGGGCGACTGGAAGTTTAAGGCGTATCTGGAGCATTATTTCGAGGATCACTCGCAGATGTTCTGGCAGTACGGACGATGGAAGGATGGTCATATCGGCGTGGAAGTGGATTTCCCGAAGAACCGCTGGATCAGTGCCGTGGTGTGGGAAGGTCTGAACACGACGGATCAGACGGGTCCGATTCTCTACGACGGGATAGCGGGTTCGTTCAACGACTTGCAGATGAGCGGCGGTGATAATTATTTCAACAATTGGCAGTATTTAGGCTGGCAGAATTACGGGAACTCGCTGGGGCATCCGTTCGTGCTGGGACCGGCGTATAATTCGGACGGTACGAACTTGATTAAGGGTAGCCGTGTGAAGGCTCAGCATGTGGGACTGACGGGGGATCCGTCGGAGGAATGGAACTGGAGATTGCTGGTTTCGTATGCCCGCAACTGGGGATCGTATAACAATCCTTTCGACGAGGTGAAGAAGCAGTTCAGCAGTCTGGCGGAGGTGACTTATCGGCCTGAACGTCTGAAGGGATGGAGTTTCAGTGCCGCTTTGGCAGTTGACCGTGGAAATTATCCGGGAAACAGTACGGGTGGTATGTTGACAATCAGAAAATGTGGAGGATTCGGCTTATGAGAAACAAGGTGATGATTTGGATGGCTCTGGTGGTGGCGCTGGTGATGCAGGGTTGCCAAAAGGCGCCTATCAACAACGATATAGAGGGATTCTGGCAGTTGGAGCAGTTCATGGTGAAGGATACGCGTGAGGTGGTGACGTGTGAGCGCTTGTATTACAGCATTACGCGCATGGTGACGGAGGTGTCGGAGAAGCAGGGGCCGAACGGCTACGGCAGTTACATCGGTCGTACGGAGTACCGCAACAACGAGACGCAGCTGGTGCTGAAGGATTTCAAGGTACGTGCCAACACGAGCGACAACAAGCAGGATGCGCCGGTGGAGATGCTGCGGCATTTCGGTATCGACAATCAGGCGGAAACGGTGTTCAACGTGAGCTCGTGCGACGGCAAGTACATGACGCTGGAATCGGACTATGCTCTGCTGAAGTTACGGAAGTTCTAAAAGGATATTTTAATACAGGGAATCGCCACGGTACACGCTATGCGGAGTATCGTGGCGTTTTTTTTGTATCGGCTTGTAGTTTCGGTATTTATTTGCTTACTTTGTAATTATCAACTACTCATGCACGCAATCTGGAATCGCCGGAGCTGACGGATAACCGGATAGGAACGGATTGCGTGACTATCGGAAACAAAACATGATCTGATGACAGAATAACGCTGAGGAAATTCTTTTGTAAAACGAAACACGGAAAGGAGGAAATATGGACGGTATGGATTTGACTTGCGGGCACTTTGTGAACCCGTTTACCGATATCGGATTCAAAATTATATTCGGACAGCCTGCTAGCAAGGAATTGCTTATCACGCTTCTGAACGAACTGCTGGCTGGAGAGCATCGTATCGAGAACCTGATTTTTCTGGATAAGGAGAATCACTCTGACAGCATGGCGGATGCGGGGATCATCTACGACCTGTACTGCCTGACGGATACGGGGGAATATATCATCGTGGAGATGCAGAACCGGTTCCACAGCAGCTTTCTGGACCGCACACTGTTCTATATGTGCCGGGCTATCGGCAGGCAGGTGGAGAACTTGCGCGAGAAGAGGAGAAAAGAGCGTGAACTGAAAATGGGAAAGCCGGACGAGAAGGAGGAAGACGATTTTTTGCTGAGGGAACCGATGCAGGAAAACTACGGGGCCAGATACAGGCTCTCGACGGTATACGGTATCTTCCTGATGAACTTCCGGGAGCCGGGACTGGAAGAAAAGTTCCGTACGGATACTGTTATAGCCGACCGGGAAAACGGTAAGGTGGTGAACCCGCACTTCCGGCAGATTTTCCTTCAGTTCCCGTATTTCACCAAGGAGCTTAAGGACTGTAAAACTCTTTATGACAAACTTATTTATACACTGAAGAATATGCAACATTGGAACCGAATGCCGGATGCGTTGAAAGAACAGGTTTTCAACCGTCTGGAGGAGCTTGCCGCTGTGGCTAATCTCTCGATGGAGGACCGCATTGCCTACGACAAGGCGCTGGATCGCTACCGTGTGAGCCGGATCGTAGAAGAGGATGCGCGCGAAGCTGGTTGGAAAAAGGGGCTGGAAGAAGGTAGAGCGAAAGGTAGAAGCGAAGGACGTGCAGAAGGAAGAGCGGAAGGACGTGCGGAAGGACGTGCGGAAGGACGTGCGGAAGAAAAAATTGCTATTGCACGTAACCTGAAATCGCTGGGACTGACTACGGCACAGATTGTACAAGCCACGGGGCTGACGGAAGAAGAAATCATAAACGAGTTGTAGGAAAAACACGCATAAAAGAAAAATCGCCACGGCACACGCTATATGGAATATCGTGGCGATCCTTTCGTAAAAAGTGTATATTGTAATTCCATGAGAAAACAGATACTCTTATGCGGATATATACCATCACTCTATCGGCTATCAACAATGGATTATTCACTGGGGATGCTACTCAGCAAGTGATTACAAAGACGAAACAGATTGAGGTCGTTGCTTCGGACATCAGATGTAATTTCTGGAATGAAACGCGGGAGGAAACCATGGAGAATCTGTCGCACTACCAAACACGGACAATATCAACTGATGGCATCATCAGCATCATCGAATAACACTTCGAATGTAAGCTTTAGTGAACGTGAAAAAAATGCGATAATGAGCTTCCTCGAAAAGCTGAACAACGGGGAAACAAAATATGAAAACCTGGATCCGGACGGATTAATCGTTGAACTTATGCAAGTTAAGGCTCTGATGTTTATCTGTCAATTTACGTCTAAAGACAATAAGACCAAAGGTGCTATAGGTAGTTACTACGATTGGCAAAATGAGCAGTACTCTATTCTGTTTTCATTCAGTCCGATGAACTAAAAGGAAATTTACACAGGAGTATCACCACCGTATGGGAACGTGAAAATACGGAGGATATATAAAGCAAGAGGGCTGCTTCAACTGAATGATTGAAGCAGCCCTCTTCTTTATGTGTATCCGTCAGGAATTATTTTTCAGGAGTATTTGCCAGTGTAGCAGTCAGGAAGTCGTAGAACTTGGCAACTGAAGGGATGTGGCAACGTTCTTCCGGTGTATGCGGACACTGCAAGGTAGGACCGAACGAAATCATGTCGAGTCCCGGAATAATGGCTCCGATGATACCACACTCCAGTCCGGCATGGATGACTTTCACTTCAGGTTGTTCGCCAAACTGAGCCTTGTATGCTTCTTTCATGGCGTGCAGGATAGGAGAATTTACATTCGGTTCCCAGCCTGAATAGCTGCCCGAACGTTCTACATGCATGCCTGCCATAGAGAAACAGCTTTCGATGGCTGTGTTGCGGTAATCCTTCATCGACTCACGAGCACTGCGGGTCAATACCTTGACAGCTGCCTTTCCGTTGGCTATTTCGACGATAGCAAGGTTGGATGAGGTTTCTACCGTATCGGGAATGCTCGGGATGAAACGTTCTACACCGTTGGGACAAGCGTAGATGGCATCTACCAGATTATCGCGGATTTCTTCCGGTACCATATACTTGGGCAGAGCTACGCGTTCTGCCTTGAAGCTGAGGTCTTCTTCGATGCCGGCAAATTCGTCGCGCCATACCTGTTCGCACTCGCCTACGAATGCCAGTACGTCGTCTACTTCTGTTTCGGGAACGGTAATTACCACTTCACATTCACGTGGAATGGCATTGCGCATGTTACCGCCTTCCCACGATACCAGACAAGCCTCGTCGTAGGCAATGACCTGATTCAGGAAGCGTGCCATGAGCTTGTTGGCATTGGCATGTCCCCAGCCTATCTGGATGCCGGAATGACCGCCGCGCAGACCTTTCAGAGTAACCTTCAGGGCTACGTCTTCGGGATCGGTTTCTTCTTCCTTGTATTCCAATGTAGCTGTCAGATCTTCACCACCTGCACAGCCGATATACAATTCACCTTCTTCTTCCGAATCGAGGTTCAGCAGGATATCGCCTTCGATGGTTCCCGGCTTCAGACCGAAGGCTCCGTACATGCCTGTTTCTTCATCGGCAGTAATCAGGGCTACCAGCGGACCGTGTTTCAGGGTTTTGTCTTCCATCACAGCCATGATAGCAGCTACGCCCATACCGTCGTCGGAGCCTAAGGTTGTGCCTTTGGCTCTTACCCATTCGCCGTCTACGTACGGCTGGATAGGATCGTTTTCGAAGTCATGCTGTGTATCTTTGTTCTTTTGCGGCACCATATCCATGTGTGCCTGCAAGATTACGGTTTTACGATTCTCCATACCCGGAGTGGCAGGCTTGCGATAGATAATGTTCCCAGCCTCATCCTGAAAAGCTTCAACACCTGCTTGCTTGCCAAATTCCAGTAAGAACGACTGAACTTTTGCCAGATGTCCTGAAGGACGAGGCACTTGAGTCAACGCATAAAAATGCTTCCACACATTCTGTGGAGCCAGAGAAAGAATTTCACTCATAGGTTTTAGTTTTATTTTTATTTGTAAGCGGCAAAGCCACCAGTCCATATATTCCTAACAAAATTAATAAAAAGGTTTGAATACCATGTACTAAAAGTGCAAATATTCCTGCATCTTCCTTACTTACGCCATACATCATCATCATGGTGATGACGGCAAAATGCCACGGTCCGGCTCCGTTGGGGGTGGGAACGATGACGGCAATACTTCCTACCACGAACAATACCATGCCGGCAGCCCAGCCCAGTCCGGCCGAGAAATCGAAGCAGTAGAACGTCAGATAGAAGTGCAGGAAGTAGCATGCCCAGATGGCTACGGTATAGAGAATGTACAGCGCCGGATGCTTGACATTGCGGATGGACAGGCAGCCCAGCCAGACGTTTTTCAGCATACCCCGCACTTTCGCAAAAATGGTGAGATTGCGCACCAGCCAGCACAACAATATCAGTGCAGCAGCAATGCAGACAAGAGTGATGTAAAAGTTGGTCGACGAGAACAGGTGAAGAAAGAAGGCGCCGTCGGTTCCGGTGATGCGGAAGAAGCGGGCAAAGACACCCGTCTGGAGCAGCAGGGTTCCAGCCGTAATGAGCAACACACAGACAGAATCGACCAGCCGCTCGGAAACAACTGTCCCCAGAGACTTGGAGAAAGAAACGTTATCGTATTTCGCCAGTACCCCGCAGCGGGAAACCTCTCCCACCCGCGGCAGAATCAGGTTGACGGCATAGGCGACGAAGATGGCATATACGCTGTTCGAGCGTTTGGGATATTCGCCCAAGGGAGCCAGCGCCAGGTTCCACCGCCATCCGCGGAACAGATGCCCGAAGACACCGAAAACCAGCGAAAAAAGCATCCACCCGTAGTTCATGCCTCCATCCATTACTTCGCACACACGCCGGAAGTCGAATCCGTGGTACGTCCATACTAAAATGGCGGCTCCCAGCATGAGAGGCAAAGCTACCTGAAAGACCTTATTTATGAGCTTTTTTATATCAGTTCGTTCCAAAACGTAATCGTTTATTAAAGATTAATGCTTAAATTTGCACGATGCAAAGATAATATCTTGCTGGAATAATTCTTTATTTATATCGAGAAAATACATACGGAATGAAATTAGTTAAACCGAAAAAGTTTTTAGGACAGCACTTTCTGAAAGACCTCCAAGTAGCCAAAGACATAGCCGATACGGTAGATACCTGCCCCGACCTGCCGATACTGGAAGTGGGACCGGGAATGGGTGTGTTGACACAGTTCCTCATCCCCAAGGGAAGACCGGTGAAGGTGGTGGAACTGGATTTCGAATCGGTAGCTTACCTGCGGGAGAATTTTGCGCAGCTGGGCGACAACATCATCGAGCAGGATTTCCTGAAGATGGATCTGTCGGAGTTGTTCGGCGGGAAGCCCTTCGTACTGACGGGGAACTATCCGTATAATATTTCCAGCCAGATATTTTTCAAGATGCTCGACTACAAAGATCTGATACCCTGCTGCACGGGAATGATTCAGAAAGAAGTTGCCGAACGCATTGCTGCCGGTCCGGGAAGCAAGACGTACGGCATTCTGAGCGTACTGATTCAGGCGTGGTATAAGGTGGAATACTTGTTTACCGTACACGAACATGTGTTCAATCCGCCTCCCAAGGTGAAGAGTGCCGTGATACGCATGACGCGCAACGAAACCACGGAGCTGGGATGCGACGAGAAGCTGTTCAAGCAGATTGTGAAAACTACGTTCAACCAGCGCCGCAAGACCCTGCGCAACTCAATCTCTCCGATACTGGAAAAAGGGAACCCGCTCAGCGCAGACCCGATATTCAACAAACGGCCGGAACAGCTGTCGGTAGCAGACTTCATCGAATTGACCAACCGGGTGGAACAGGCACTCGCAACCGAGTAAGGTATGGAAAACGAAGAAATCAAAAAAGTATCAGAACTGATTGAGGAGAAGAAATCGGACGAACTGAAGGAACTCCTGCAAGGCTTGCATCCTGCCGACATTGCCGAACTGTGCAACGAGCTGGATGCGGAAGAGGCGCGTTCCATCTACCTGCTTCTCGACAACGAAAAGGCGGCCGATGTACTGATTGAAATGGACGAGGATGCCCGTAAGAAATTCCTCGAGGTCCTGCCGTCGGAAACCATCGCCAAGCGTTTTGTCGACTACATGGACTCGGATGATGCGGTAGACATTATCCGTGACATGGACGAAGACAAACAGGAAGAAATCCTCTCACACATCGAAGACATCGAACAGGCGGGCGACATTGTCGACTTGCTGAAGTACGACGAAGATACTGCCGGTGGTTTGATGGGTACGGAAATGGTTGTCGTAAACGAGAACTGGAGTATGCCGGAATGTCTGCGCGAAATGAGAATACAGGCGGAGGATATGGACGAGATTTACTACGTATATGTGGTAGACGATGACGAACGTCTGCGAGGCGTATTCCCGCTGAAAAAAATGATTACCAGTCCGTCGGTCTCGAAAGTAAAGCACGTGATGAAGAAGGATCCGATTTCGGTGCATGTAGATACGCCGCTGGACGAGGTGGTGCAGGTCATCGAAAAGTACGACCTTGTAGCGGTGCCGGTAGTCGACAGCATCGGTCGACTGGTGGGACGTATCACGGTAGACGACGTGATGGATGAGGTTCGCGAACAGGCCGAAAGAGATTACCAGTTGGCATCCGGTTTGTCGCAGGACGTAGAATCGCACGACAACGTGTTCCGCCAGACAACGGCACGTCTGCCCTGGCTGCTCATCGGGATGCTGGGAGGTATCGGCAACTCCATGATCTTGGGCAACTTCGACTCGACCTTTGCCGCACATCCCGAAATGGCCCTGTACATCCCGCTGATCGGTGGTACGGGAGGAAACGTAGGAACCCAGTCGTCGGCTCTCGTGGTACAAGGATTGGCCAACAGCTCGCTCGACTCAGGAAACACTCTCCAGCAGGTGCTGAAGGAATCTGTCGTAGCCCTGATCAACGCAACCATCATTTCAATGCTGGTATACATTTATAATTTTATCCGCTTCGGCGCAACCGCCACGGTGAGCTACTCGGTATCCATCAGCCTGTTTGCCGTAGTGATGTTTGCATCAATCTTCGGTACGCTCGTACCCATGACGCTGGAAAAGCTGAAGGTAGACCCGGCGATTGCTACCGGACCGTTTATATCGATTACCAACGACATCATCGGCATGATGATGTACATGGGAATAACCGTACTGCTGTCATGATTTATTTTCTTATCACGTGGAGGCTAAGATTTTAGTATTTTCTTAGCCTCCACGTCTTTTATTATTCAAACATTTTCATAAAAATTGTCCGTATTGCAAAAAAAATTTAGAAAAAAGCATTGAAAATCAGATTTTATTCTTTTAATTTGTAACTACGGACTAAGATAAGCCGACATAATTCTTTAAAATCTAAATACGATGGAAGTAAATGAAACAACCCGCCCATTAACTGAAATTCCGGAAGAAAAGACTCCCGAAACTTCGGTTCCTACTGTTGAGAATGATGGAAAAACGCAGTATCCTCCCAAACATACTCAAGAAGAAGTGATCGAGCGTCTGACAGAAATCAACAACAACGCCTGCGAAGCAGACAAACAAGAAATAGATTACCTAAAACAAACGTTTTACAAACTGCATAAAACCGAGCAAGATACGGCACGCAAAAACTTTATTGAGCAAGGCGGAAATCCAGAAGAATTTACTCCCATCCCTAATCCGTTGGAAGCAAAATTCAAGGAAATCATGAGTTCCATCAAAGAAAAACGTAGTGCAATGGCAGCAGAACTGGAGCAGGAAAAAGAAGCTAACCTGCAAAAGAAACTGGACATACTCGACAAGATGAAGGCTCTGATTGACAATTCGGAAGACACAGGTAAGATCTATAACGAATTCAAACAGCTGCAGCAGCAATGGAATGAAATAAAACAAGTGCCTGTAGGCAAGGTCAATGAATTGTGGAAAACATATCAGCTGTACACGGAAAAGTTTTACGACATGGTAAAGCTGAACAATGAATTCCGCGAGTATGACTTCAAAAAGAATCTGGAACAGAAAACCTATCTGTGTGAGGCTGCCGAAAAGCTGGCAAACGAACCGGATGTGGTGTCTGCTTTCCATCAGCTACAGAAATTGCATCAGGAATTTCGTAACATCGGCCCCGTAGCCAAAGACTTGCGTGAAAGTATCTGGGCACGTTTCAAAGCGGCTTCTTCGGTGGTGAACCGTCGGCATCAGCAGCACTTTGAGGCACTGAAGGAAAAAGAACAGAACAACCTCGACCAGAAAACGGTGATCTGCGAAATAGTGGAAGCTATGGAGTATGATACGTTCAAGACCTTTGCCGACTGGGAGGACAAGACGCAGGAAATCCTCGCGCTACAGGCTAAATGGAAGACTATCGGTTATGCACCGCAGAAAATGAACGTGAAAATCTTTGAGCGTTTCCGCGCTGCATGTGATGAGTTCTTTAAACGCAAGGCGGCTTTCTTCAAGTCGGTGAAAGAAAACATGGCCGCAAACCTAGAAAAGAAAAAAGCTTTGTGCGAAAAGGCTGAAGCGCTGAAAGACAGTACTGACTGGAAGGAAACGGCTGAAATTCTGACCAAGTTGCAGAAAGAGTGGAAAACCATAGGACCGGTTGCCAAAAAGCACTCCGACGCTGTATGGAAACGCTTTATCGGGGCATGCGACTATTTCTTTGCACAGAAGAACAAGGCTACTTCTTCACAGCGCTCTGTGGAAGTAGAGAACATGGCGAAGAAGGAAGAGATTATCAAGCAGCTCGCCGTACTGAATGCTTCGGGAGCTACTGATGATACAACAGCCGAACAGGTTCGCTCCCTGATGAAGGAATGGAACGGCATAGGACATGTACCGTTTAAGGAGAAAGATCGTCTGTACAACGAATTCCACGGTCTGATTGACAAATTGTTCGACCGACTGAATATTTCTGTTTCTGAAAAGAAGCTCAGCAATTTCAAATCGGGACTTGCCAAAGGTGACAATTTATACCGCGACCGCGATAAGCTTGTCCGCACATACGAAGGACTGAAAAATGATATTCAGACCTACGAAAACAACTTGGGATTCTTGTCATCGGCTTCGAAGAAGGGCGATACACTGGTAACCGAAATTAACCGGAAAATTGAACGTCTGAAAGGTGAAATGGATCTCGTTCTGAAAAAGATTGAGGCCATCGATGAAAAGCTGAACGAGGAATAAAGCTGTCGGCTTGATTCCTGAGAAGACTCTCCGTTCCTGTAACGGACGTAGTAAAGATAAACCGATACTTGATTATCTTACAATAAACAAACCCTATCATTCACTCCATTTCGGAGAATGATAGGGTTCTTTTTTTAGGATGATTTATTATTTCTTCTCCCAACGGACTGACTGCAAGAACCACTGAGCATCGTTATCGCTCAAACCCTGTTTCTTCAGTAGCTCGGGAAGGTTGGCATAATTTGTCTGATACTGCCTGATCTTATCGGCAAAGGAGTCTGTATGATAGGTAACGGCTCTGCCGGTAGTTTCCATATCGCCCAGTTCCTGAATATAATCGATGCTTGCATTTCTGTATCGCATGTCTACGAAACTTTTCTTCATGCGCTTGAACTGACCATACAAGCCATTGTTTACTTCCGGCTGTCCGGCCTTGTAGAATACTTCTACCGTATAGTCGCTTGCGCAATCGCATGCAGGCAGGTCGACGGTCAGTGTAAGGGATGTACCATCGTATTCAGCCTCAACAGGCTTTCCGTTCACCAACACCTTATCGGCAGGAACCGACCCTACTACATCGACGCAATAGGTACGCTTCTGGGGCATGTCCTTATAAGAGCCCTTACGCTGTCCTACGTGGACTGTCAGCTTGTTTTCTTTCCATTCGGAAGACAACTGAGTACGCGCATACTGGTCTTTATACAACTGGTCGTTACCGTTGTCTTCATAGAACGAGAAGGAACCGTTGCCACCGGGGAATACGGTCAAACGTACAGACTCATCGTTGTGACGCAGGTTTTTCACAGTACCGTAGAACGGAAGGATAGCTCCAGCCTTTACATATACCGGATATTCATCCAGAGCAAATACACGTTCTACCACCTGTCCTCCCTTCAGAAGAGTACCAGTAGCCCATTCATACCAGTCGGTACCTTCCGGCAGCCAAACCTTGACAGTAGCATAGCCCTCTTTCATCGGCGAAGTAACAGGAGCCACCAGCATGTCATCGCCGAACATATACTGTCCCTTGAAAGAGTAAGCTTCCTGAGCATCCGGATAATCGTAGTACATCGGGCGACACAGAGAAATACCGTCGTCATAAGTCTTGCGTGCCATGGTATACACATAAGGAGCAACTTTATAACGCATCAGAATGGTCTGACGCAATACATCGAAATACTCCTGACTGAACGCCCACGGCTCTTTGTTCATGGCAGCACTCTTCATGGAGTGAGTACGCATAATGGCACTAAAGGCACCAAACTGCATCCAGCGTACGAACAGTTCGCGGTCGAGCTGTGTCGCTCCCTTTGCAAACTGATGACCACCCAGGTCATGACTCCAGTAACCATAGAGTACATTCGATGCGGTAGCATTGAAATACGGCTGGAAGGCAAGCGACTCCCAGGTGCTGTAAGAGTCACCGGAGAAACCAATCTGGTAACGGTGATTACCCAGCCCGCCCCAGCGATGGTACAGCAAAGGACGCGTATCACGGCTACGCTCCATGTCGCTGAAAAATACATAGTTCAGCCACCATGTATTGTTCAAATTCTTGATGCGAGCATCGAACATATCCTGCTGCCAGTCGAGCCACCAGAAATCGACACCTTCTTTTTCCATCGGATGCAAGATGGTATTCAGCCAGCCACTCATGAAACGCTTGTCGGAGCCACAGTAGTCGATGCGCTTCTTTTCGTCAGGGTTCATGCCCATCCACTTGGCCATTTCGGGATATTTCTCCTCGTACGGTTCAATGCCGCCAGCCGGATGCAGATTCAATGTTACCTGCAATCCTTTACTTTTCACATCGCGGAGGAACTTGGCAGGATCGGGGAACAGCGAACGGTTCCACGTATAGCCTGTCCATCCCCCTCTTCCCGGATTCACGTAATGCCAGTCCATATCTACAACCAGCACATCCAACGGAATCTTATACGTTTCGAACTTGTTGACCAAGTCGCGCAGCTCGTCGTCTGAATAGCTCCAGTATCTCGACCACCAGTAACCGAAGGCATAACGTGGAGGCAGAGGCACCTTACCAGCAAAGACGGTAAAGTCTTTCAATGCCGCTTTGTAATCGTGTCCATACGCCATGAAATACCAGTCCTGATCCTGATCACTCCCCTTGCGCTGGTCTACCCACGCCCAGTCGGAATTGTCGAACAGCAATCCTTTGGAATCGTCGAGCAGCGTCCAGCCATCGGTCGACAACAATCCGTCTTCGATAGGCATCGGACGGTGGTCTCCATTATCGTTTCCGTTGCCGACAAAGATTTCACCGTTGTAACCGTCCAGTGTACGGTATGTACCCTTCAGGTTGCCCTGATTGACATCCCCCGGCTTCCACTGAAACGCCGGCGTCAGGTTCTTCGAGCGAATGCTCAAGTTCGACGCAGAAAAACGGCCGCTGTTTTTCTTATACTTCAACACCATCTTATCGGTAGCGATCTCTACCCAGTTCTTCGACTCAGACAGACGATAATCGGCCTTATCGTAAGTTCTGTTGACTGCCAGAAAAGAAGCAGCATCGACAAACTGAGCATCGGCATGCCATTCCAAGCGAATCACACCCTCATCGATAACCGTAAACCGGACATTTCCATCCTGATAAGCTACATTGGTACCCTCGTTCTCTTTTGCCTCGAGATGCAGACCAGCCAACAAGCCTATCAACAAAATCCAAATTTTCTTCATAATCTATAGTAATTAGTTGTTTATCCTATAATCCATTTACTTCCGGGAATCAATGATATCACTTTGGCCGTGATATAACAACAGACAAAGGTACTGACGGCAATGCACGGAATGGCAGCAACGGTAGGAAACTCCAGCGTCTGCTTGAATACCGTTACCCACAATCCCAGCCAGAAGATATGCATCAGATACATGCCATAACTTAATTTCGACATATCAGTAACCAAGCGCGGAGCCGAAGGAGCCTGAATGGTACTGAAAATAAGGAACACCCCTGTCGTAAGCATCACACAGTTGATGGTGCAGAAAGCCCATCCGATCTCCAGCACGGGAGTAGCGATAATCTGGCCCGGTACTGCCTGTACATAAAACGAATAGATGGTCCACAGCGCTCCGACCACCATCAGGACGATACCTACGGACAAGCGTCTGGAACGGTTCCACGTGAGATGCACACGTATGTAATGAGCCAGTACCAGATAGCCCAAATATCCGGAGAAGTACCACAGCATATGATATTCGTTCCAGAAACACTGTCCCCATACTTCACCGCAGAAGCGATTCAGATAGGGAATGCAGGTCGACACAAGAAACAGAACGACAAAGAAGCGTTCCTCCTTGGCCGTAGCCTTACTGAACCACGGAGAAATGACCGGAATGAACAGATACAGACTGATGAGCGGATACATGAACCATAGATGACCTGCCAGTGTCGGGAAATTCAACAAGATACGCGACAAGTCCCTTACCGAAGTAGCCGAGTCGATCTGTCCCCACAGCATCGGCAATGTACTATACAACACCATGAATATTACAAACGGGGGCAAGATACGAGCAAAACGATGGCGGTAAAACTGTCCCATCGTCTGCCCTTCCTTCATCGGGGCAAGCAGGTAGGCAGATACAATCATAAACAGAGGAACGGCCATCCGCGAAAATCCGTCATAGATGGATACCCACAACCGGTCGGCTTCCGAAGCAAGATACGACTGCGGGCCTGCCATGTCTGTCGACCCAGCTGCACCGTAATAATTTTCACTCGCATGCACGAGCATGACCAAAAAGCATGCGAAGATGCGTATATAATCCAAGAAAACAATACGTTTCATTTCAATACTTTTTTTAGTTAATTATACTATCAATCATTACCCATCGAAAAAAGTACTCACCCCGTCTTTATCTTGACAGCATGAGTACTTCAGAAATTTATCGCCGCAAATCGACAGGAGCCACCCCCTCGAACGTCATCTTGACAGGGCGGATATATCCATTCTCATCGAACTCCAGCTTATCGATACACACTTGCCGTTCGTTAATGCGGGTACAACCCAACGGGCGACGGTGATAGATGATATAATATTCGTCCTTGCCCGGTATCTGTACGACAGAATGATGTCCGGCCCCAGTTGCTATTTGCGGATCTTGCTGAAGGATTTTTCCGATTCGCTTAAACGGCCCCATCGGCGAGTCGGCAATGGCGTAAGCCACACTATAATCAGGTCCTTCCCATCCGCCTTCGGACCACATAAAATAATACTTTCCCTTTCTCTTCAGCATAAACGGTCCCTCCACATACTGGTCGGGAGTCACTTCACGGTACACCGTTCCGTCGGGGAAAGGTTCCAGTCCCAACAAATCGGGACGCAGCTTCACGACATTGCAATGCTTCCATCCTCCATAGTACATGTAAAAGCTACCATCGTCGTCGCGAAACACGAACTGGTCAATCGGCTGAGCCCCGTTCACGATCTTACCAATCAGCGGCTTTCCCAAAGCATCCTTATACGGTCCGGCAGGAGAATCGGCCACGGCAACCCCTATACCTCCTTTCTGCTGTTCGTTCTGTATATCATTTGCCCCAAAGAACAGATAATATTTTCCATTGGCATGAATGACCGAAGGAGCCCACAGCGCATACTTTGCCCATTTTACGTCTTTGATAGACAAGACTTCCGGATGCTTCACCCAGTGCACCAAATCGCTGGAGGAGAAAGCGTCGAAATGTGTCTGGAGATTATACTCCTGATTGATAGCATCGGTTTTCCGTTCCAAATCCTGAGCATACTTTTGTACATCTTCACCATACAGAAAAGAAAGCGTAGGATACACCCAGCAGGAATCGCCATAGATAATTCCTTCCGGATCGGCATACCAGCCGGCAACTATCGGGTTACCGTTCGTCTTATCTCCCTTGCCCTGGGAAAAAGCGATTCCGGGCAAGCATCCCACCAATGCAGCAGCAAAAACAAATCGTTTCAAAATCATAAATTACCCAACTCTTTTTAAGTTATACATGCTAAAAGACAGGCTTATCGTGGCTGTCGGAAGGAACGCCATTTTCTACTTCCGGCCAGCCATCCTTCCATTGTACCCGATCGAGCATCAACACTCTTCCTTCCGGATCGGACACTTTCACTGCATGGTAAAACAGCCAGTCCTGTCCCTTTTTATCAGTCACAATCTCCGAATTGTGTCCTGTTCCCACAAAATGATTACTTGCCTTGATCAATATTTCATGTTGGTTGTCGAGCATCGACCTGCCTTCCTTATTCCAGTAAGGTCCCATCAACGACTCCGACCTTCCCATCACCGTGGTATAGGTACTCTTCAACCCCTCGCAACAACTGCCGATGGAAGCAAACAAATAATAATATTTCCCTTTCTTGCAGATATAAGTACCTTCGTAGGCATCGCCTGCCACCCGCAAGGGACGGGTATTTTCTTTTAGCATCAGACCGTCATCAGAAAGTTCCACGGCATAAATACCATGAAAGCTTCCAAAAAACAAGTACTTCTTTCCCCCGTCTTCGATGTAAAAAGGATCAATACAATTTCTTACCCCAATTTCGTTGCTCCGGAAAAGCATTCCATGATCCTTGAAAGGTCCCTGAGGAGCATCGGCTGTAGCAACTCCGATGCCACATGTCCATTCCCCACCCCATGTAGACATGGAATAATACAAAACATATTTCCCGTTGATCTGATTGATGTCGGGTGCCCAGATGCCTCCATCCGGTACGAAATCAGGGCGTGTACTATCAGTAAAAGCAGTCCCCTGAAAGCTCCAGTCCACCAGATTGGTCGAACGATAAATCGGAAGATTATGAATATTCTCGGTAGCATAAAGCCAGAACGATCCGTCGGCAGCACGGATCACAGTCGGATCGGGCAAACTCTCGTCGATGACCGGGTTATGATACTGACCTTGCGCTATTCCCCCGCATGCCATAAAAGATAAGACGACAGATGCCCATATTTTTGTTTTCATCATCATAAATTTATAATACACAATCAACAGCATAAAAGAGAGAATCTCCCTCTTTTACACTGCTATATTGTCACTGTTAACAACTCTATTACAAAGATGATGAAAAGAAACGAGTCTTATGCGAAAAATCTGCTCAGAAAATAATAAAATCTCACCAACTTTTCAGGAATATATGCTCAGATTTTACTTTGAAAGCGATAGTCTCCGGATCCCAACTCCACAACCCAATACTCTCCTGTACGCTTGATGCTGCGAGCCCTGACAGCTTCCGGCTTTTCAGGATGCAAAGCTACAGGAAGGTATACCGTAGCCGAGCAATTGGCAGGAATCGTCACTTCCCATGAAAACTCCTTTCCTGTCCGGCTCCAATGGCTGGCAATCTCGCCGGAAACCGACTGGTAGGAAGCCTTGACATACGACAGTCCGTCGGGGAAACAAGGCTTCATCTCGATGTGACGGAACCCGACAGACTCCTTGGTATTCTTGATGCCTGCCAGATTTTCGTAATACCAGATCAACAAGTCGCCCAAGAGCATCACATGATTGGCTGAGTTCATATCGGGTGCAGCCGTATCTCCATTCCACAACTCCCAGATAGTAGTAGCTCCTTTTTCAATCATATATCCCCAACTGGGATAATCTGTGTTGGTCACGATTTTATACGCCAGGTCTTTCCGGCCATATTCCGTCAGTCCCCTCATCAAATGCTGTATGCCTACCACGCCGGCACTGACATGCCCCTTGCAGTCTTTTTCCGTTTTGTCGACTACATTCTGGAAGACACGCTGTTCGTATCCCTCCGGCACGAGTCCGTAACGAAGCGACAACAAGTTTCCCGTAACGGAGTTGTTGCCATACTGAGCCGTTTCATAGTTGAAAAAGCGTTTGTTGTACGCCTTCTTCAACACTTCGGCATGCGTCCGGTAATTATCAACATCCTCCGGATGCCCTGTCAGGCGAGCAAACTCCATCATTTTATACAGCAATCCATAAAAGGTAGTACTTCCCAATATAGCTCCATCCGTCTTTCTCAGCGGATCTTGCGAATGAATCAGCTCGGGAGACTCGGGAGGCATGCACCAGTCACCCCATTCATCGCGTACCACCAGTCCGTCCTTCATAGAGTTTTGACAGATATACTCTACCCAGCGTTTCATGGAATCATAGTGCCTGACGATAGCCGTCGTATCTCCATAATGACGGTACAGCATTTCGGCAGCCAATATATACACCGAAGGCCATGTTACATCGCCAGAATAAATCGTCCAGAAACGGGGAGAGACAGCCGAAACGACCCCGTCTTCACGCTGTGACTCTTCAATATCCTGCAACCACTTACGATACAGCAACGCATTGTCGAACATGAAACTTTCGCCCCAGCATCCGGTAGCACGGTCGCCCAGCCATCCGTGACGTTCGTCCCGCTGCGGACAGTCGGTAGGCATGTTATGATAATTTCCCCGGATACCCCAATAAGCATTCTTAAAAATCTGGTTGACGACAGCATTGGACGTCTCAAAATCGCCGGTACATTTCATCTTGTCGTACATCACCTCGCCTACAAAATCGTCCGTATCGGGACGTCCCTCTATACCATCTATTTCCACATACCGGAATCCATGATACACAAAAACAGGAGCCCACGAAAAGCGTCCATCGGCAGCAGGAGTAAACACATCGGTAGCCTGAGCCGTACGTAAATTGGCTACATACAAGGTACTGTCCGGATTTATAAGCTCGGCAAAACGCATAATCACTTTCTGTCCTTCCTTTCCCTGAAAAGAAGCATTCAGCCGACCTACCATGTTCTGTCCCATATCGATCAGGACCTTACCCGATGCCAGACGGGTAACAGATAACGGCCGCAAACGTTCCATGACGGCAACCGACGGGCACGGCTGAGCACGCAATCGCTTGCAGGGAACCGACATGATATCTGCGTTCTTCCAAGCAGCATCATTGTATCCGCTCACGTTCCATCCGGACAATTCTTTTCGCATATCATATTCTTCACCGTCGAACTCATTGTTGGCAACAATTGGTCCCTTCGATGTAACCTTCCAAGTCTCATCCGAAGCGATGATTTTTTGGGTACCATCGGCATACTCAATCACCAGCTGTGCCAGCAAACGAGGCAAGCCAAACCCTTCCATACCGCTCCCTCTTACCCAGAAGTAACGACCGTTTCCAAGAATCACCCCCAACGCATTGTCGCCTCCGTGTACCAACCTGGTCACGTCGTACGTATTGTAATATACGGTTTCGGAATAGAACGTAATAGAGGGAGTAAGCAAATCTTCGCTCACACATTTTCCGTTCAGGAAAGCCTGATAATATCCCAATCCACTGATATACAACGTAGCACGACTGACATGAGAGGACGCTTGAAAATCTTTCCGCAAATACCTGGCAGCCAAACGGGTATGCAGTTCGGTCTGCGACTCACCCGGATTTGACATCGCATCTTCGCCAATCCATTTAGCCACCCAGTCTGTGTCATGCAGCAATCCCGTGGTAAACCGTTGAACAGCACTCCAATGACTCTCCCCACAATTGGTATGTACACGCACCCTCCAGTAATACTCCTTGCCCGACTGTAGAGGTGAACCCTGATAGCCGACCTGCATGTGATCCGAAGAAACCAGTCCAGACTGCCACATCAGATTATTTCCCCGTTTCAGTCCCTGCAAATCGGTTCCCATCTGAATCTCATATCCAGTTTGCTGCACATCATTCATACCCGACTTCAGCTGCCATGAAAAATGAGGATCTTTCCGGTCTATTCCCAGCGGATTTTCCTGCATTTCAACCCGGGGAGAAACAACCGATACCTTCTGGGCAACACCTAAAGAAAAGCCGGAACACACAAACAACAACAATATTGGAAATTTCTTTTTCATAGTCATTACCAGATTTTAAGATGAGTAATAAAGATAACAAAAAATGCGCTCCATATAAAAACAGTCTGTATAAACTCTCCGGAGGTCATCTCCACAGCATTTATACAGACTCAACTGAGCATGCCGGTTATTTCACCAACATTTTATCCATCAGTACCTTCATCCAGTATCCGCCGATTACAGAGCGAGCACGGAATCCTACCCATTCTCCACTGTCGGTATGATGCCAGTCACTGATAGGCACACGCGATACCGTTTCATTGATGTATTTATACAGCGGATCGACAAACTGCTGGAAAGTTTCCATATCGGAAGCCATCGCAGCCGTCCACATAATCCAGTCGGATTTCGTATATTCCTTACGGCAATCCAAAGGCAAGCCAAACGCATTCTGCTTTGTCAGGTAATACTTAATCTCCTTATCGATAACACCCGGGAAAAGATTCAATCCCCACATCTTATCCCAGACCATGTTATACTTCTGGCTCCACGTATTTGCACGGTCGAATGCCAAACGATAATGATCATTTTCTCCCGCCATTTCCATCCATTTCTGAGCCATCTTCTTAGCCTTTGCTGCATACTCATCGGCCACTTTATCCAAGCCCAGCATCTTAGCCATCTCACTGTAACCGGCCACTCCCATAATCGCCTTGACAGAAAGATTGGCATTATGTGCCCAATGGCCGGCAAAATCGTCTGTACAGAGCTGGTTCTCTGGATCCTGACCGTACTGCACCAAGTAATCAGTCCAGATAGTCAGTAAATCCCAATACTTCTTAGCATAGTTGGCATTACCTTCTACCTTTGCAATAGCAGCAGCCAAAATAACCATGTTACCGCCTTCTTCAATCGGCATGTCACCTCCGTAAACCTGTCCGTTGGCAATAGGATAAGTACCCAAATCGTGAGCCGGGAACGGTTTGTTCCATCTACCACTAGCACTATACTCAAAGATACTGGTCATCATCGCTTTTTGCAGGTCCGGATTGTACACAAGGAACAACGGCGCAGAAGGGTAAGTCAAATCGACCGTGTTGACACAACCATTGCTATTGTTTTCTTTAGAGAAAAATAACAGATTTCCATCTTTATCGGTAAACAGCTTATGGGCAGCCATCACCTGACGATAAGAAGCTGCACAAATCTCGGCATATTCCTTTCCACCCGCCTTTTCTGCATCTTTCATAATCATGGCATCAAAGTCGCGGCAGCGTTCCATCACCTGCTGATAGTTCTGCTTGGCACGTTCGAACGCATCATAAATAGAAACCTTTCCATCATGCTTCCAATAGGCCATCCGACGCTCGTACATATATTCCACCGAATAGACATCATCGTATCCGATCATCATAAAGCCACTCTTACCTGTAGAGGAGACATTTCCCAAATCGTCGGCATACGCCATGGCCGGCATATCGTCGGCATCACGTGTAACAATTTCACTTTGGCCAGGCAACAGTTCACCCTTGTCGGCAAAGACAGCCTTCATATCGGTATAATCGCCCAGGCTGACAGACGTATTGGCCCCATTATTACCAGCCAAATAAGCATATCCCCAGTCGATGCAAATCAAATCCCCCTTACGGGCTGTTATCGGCTGGTCAATGCTGCCTGCCTTCACATAACTGATGCCATTCTTTTTAATCATCTCCGCTTTGGTAGGCTGGGTCATTTCATTGATAGCCAGCTGCGGAGTTGTTTCAATATAAACTTGTACATCGTGACTCTTCTTATCGGTAGACGTAGCCTGATAAGAAACATAATTGATCGGAGTAGAGATCAAATCGAGATCATCAATCAACATCGGCGCGGTGAATACGACATCCAGTTCCACCGGTCCGCAAGTAAATGTATAATAAGTCTGTGTAGGCAGTACATCTACCGACTTCTGAACAGCAGCATTCTCGAATCCGGCAGTTTTTTTATTCGATGTATACAATCCGAAATCGACATACGCCCCACCGGTTGTATTGTGGCAATGAGCCGCTATCACGTTCTTTCCCTTCTGCATTTTGGCACGTACCTTATCCGACAGCTCCACCAGAACATTATTCTTCCAGACATAATCCGTAGCCACCAGCTTCTCACCATTCAGGTACAACTCGAAGACATCATCGTGCGAGTATTTCAGGTAGACAGGAGCATCTGCCGGGACATCATCTAAATTAAACTCGCGACGCACCCAGATATCCTTTGTATTCCACTGAGTCCGTACCACAGGCATATCGCTGGTACCGAAAGCTCCTTTACCTTTCTTCCAGCCACTCACGCTATAATTCAACGAAGTCCAATCGCCTTGCGGTGCTTCAAAGGTATAATCGCCTTCCCAGTCTTCACTACCTGCCATAGGCAGCAATGACTCGAGTGCCTGTTTGCCCATGAAGCGGTATATTTTTCCATCTACACGTACAGCCCCAATCAGCGACTTTTCATCATCGGTCCAATGTCTGGTTGTTCCTTCATTCAATTTATCATATGGTGACCAGATAGACAAATAAGGATCGGAAGTAATTAAAGGTACAGAAGGGAGCCGTAAATCGGTCTTTTGTACAGGTGTAAATAAATCTGTTGCCTGAAGCTGTGCAAACATCCCCATAGCAAACAAAGTTGTAGCTGTCAGTTTTTTCATTGTTTTCACTTCTTTTGGTATTAAATTTTAAGTAATAATTAGTCAGAAAAACGTTGGTAGGATTCTTAAAAAGTCAATGCCATATTCATGAATTTTTCAACCCCACGATGCAAAAATATGCTGCAAGAACAAAAAACAGCGGAAATAATTGTTCAAAAAACAATATTTACAGTTCAAAACAATTAAATCCGCTATTAAGAATATAGTGATACGATGATTATGAAGATTTTACCATTCAATGGCTTGGTCTTCGTCTGGAATTTGAGTATTAATCTTACGTTCAAGTGTCATCGTTCCTTTCACATGATATGGAATTTCTATTCCTTTAACGGAAGTATAATCAACAAACGTATACTCAATATTAAAAATTACATAACGATGCTTCAAATAAGGAAGCTCTTCATCCATAATTTCTGCAATGGTATATGCAGCCTGCTCCTTCTTCAATTGTTCCAGTTTTAAATTTTCATTTTCAGAAGACAATTCAACCATTTTTGTCTCAGGGTTAAAATAGAAATTTACCTTATAATCTTCACGATTTATCAAATCTTCTTCCATGGCACCTGCATAAAAGAAAATTGTATTTTCATCTACAACCTGCCCTGTACGAGTATTTCTCACAATTGGATTTGCCTGATCGTAGCTACCATCATCATTAGAGATAAAAGTTTGTAATGTAGTAGTGCTATATGTACCTGAATAATCATTAAATGGTTTAATATTCAACAAAGCCTTGGCATAATTTTTACGAGGATGACCAAGATATACCCCAGGCTCATCCACAACAGTCAAAGGTAAAACCCAGCTTCTAACCATATTAATACCTGTAAGGTCAAAATCAATAGGCAATGTAACAACAGAAATTCCTTTAGGGACATTGATTGTAGCCGGGAAAGTATAATAATCTGGTGTGAGTTGCAAAAAATACAAATCTTCACGCCCAAAACGTTCATTATTTAAGATACCTAATGTATCATTATCAACCTCTACCCTTACATTCAGGTCTTTTTCATTAAAAGTAGAACCACTTACGATAACAGGAAGTTGATAAGTTACCTTTCCATCTTTCTTATAACGGATATAAATATCAGTTACTCCATTGGAGCCTATAGGTGCTTTGAACGATACATATTGCTCGTATTGTTCATCTTCCCACTCATTATTGCAAGAAACCCAACAAAACGAAACAAGCAATAAAATAATATAAGAATATATCTTTTTCATTATTTTTCGGTTTATAGTTAATTAATCATTATACGTCCATCCTGGATTCTGAGTCAATAAACGATTACGTTTTAATTCACTATGACTGATAGGCCAGAAATACATTTTCCGTGAAAAGTTAGTAGGCAATGAAGGCACGACTACCGGCGTATGGAACAAATCTCTATATTGCTCTGTCATCAACGTATTACAACCATAAATAGGTTGAGATTCTTCTTTTTCCGCATCTTTCCACCGACGTATATCATAGTATCGATGTCCCTCTCCCATCAACTCAATCATACGTTCCCGTTTGATTTTTTCCCGGAATAGATCCTTATTTGCATATTCAGTATTAGTATAATCAGGAATGCCAGCACGACAACGAATAGGACGAATACCTTTTTTCATTTCATTTACATCACGTTTTATTGTATATGTTTTAGTACCATCCCATGATTCTATATTATGTGTTCCATCAAGTTCGTTTAAAGCCTCAGCATAAATCAACAATATCTCGGCATAGCGAATGGCTGGTTCTGCCTTTTGGCGAATCTTCCCCATATCTCGATTTTCATGAGTATCGTAAGGGTGTACAAACTTCTTAACGCCAATACCCGTACGTAGCCAAAAAGCATTGTTATTATTATATCCATTACCCATACCACGGTAATAAAAAACTTGCTGATTTCTATTAGCATCGTTCGATTCATTCAGCAAAAACCAAGTGGATCCGTTGTAAGCGACCGAAGCATAGAAACGTGGTTCACGTTTTACATACTGTAGAGAAACTCCAATTCGATGTTCACCCAATTCTGGATAATTTTCTTGATTTGTTTCATCCACAAATCCTGTTTCACGAATGGTACCGTTAGCTCCTCCTATTTCAAAATCTTTACCTGGACAATCTGTACCATCATTCATGTAGTAGGCATCACACATTTTTTGAGTCAAGCCATGTGTATTCCAACCTGTAGCACTAGTAGGCAACTGATGAACAACCATCATATCCACACCCTCTGAAGATTGGTTCTGACCACGTGTAAAAATTAATTCATAATTGTCAGAAGCACTCACTTCACCATCAAACAATGAACGATAAGATTCAAACGGATCAATATCTTGCCAACCATCAGGCCATGTATGCTCAGAAAAATCCCCGTCATCATAAGGCTCAATAGTTACAGGATATCCGACAGAGCCAGAAGTACGTCTTCCCAAATGATAAAGATCATATCTTCTTCCATTCGCTTGATTCCCGGGTAATTCCATTACATCAAGTGCAGCGGCCGCGGCTCGTGCCCATTTAGCCTCATCATATTCTTGGGCTATCAAGTGCTTACCATCAAAATTTACTAAGTCACTAAATTTTTCAGTATCACCAGGTCGAGGATTATTTATAGGACTTGCAGCATATAGCAAAACCTTAGCACGTGCTGCAAGAGCAGCACCTCGGGTAGGACGAGCAATAGCCAAAGGTCCTCTTTCCAGAGGCAAGTCTTTTGCAGCAATCTGCATTTCGGAAGCAATCAAATTAGCTACTTCATCATAACTGGAACGAGCCACAGCCAAATCCTCATATTCTTGTGTAAAATCCATACCTTCATCGGGCATAATAGGTATAGGTCCATATTTGCGTAATAACAGCCAGTAATAATAAGCACGTACAAAACGAGCCTGAGCCTTGTAGTCAGCACGCTCTTCTGCCGTAAACTTTGTATTACTATCTATATTGTGTATAAAAACCGAAGCCTGATAAATTCCGGTATAGCACTCTCCCCATGGTCCTTGCTCCCATTGTTCGTCATACTCACCATTCTTCCATTTTTTATACTTATCATCACGATCACCAAAATACATATCATCTGCAAAACAATACATCGTAAATCCTTTGCTTGACACATCGGCATTGACACCAATAAGATGAGAATAAGCGTCGGACAACCATCTTTCCGAATAATCTCGGTCAGCAAAGACCTTTTCAATAGTCATACGATCTCCAAAATAACGGTCTGCATCCAACTTATCTTCACAAGAAGACATCGCAAACAAAAAAAGTGCAGAATATAATAGATATTTACTTTTCATAAGTCATAAGATAATATTAAATATTAACAGTTAAACCGAATGTTAAACTTCTGGACAACGGATACTCTGTTCCTGTTGAGCTATGCAACTCAGGATCCCAAAGTTTAAATTTAGAGAATGTCAGGATATTACTTCCACGGAAGAATATGCGTATATTATTGAACATGATCTTATTTACAATCTGCTTAGGTAATGTATAACCAAATTCCAATGTCTTTAAGCGTAAATAAGAACCATCACGTAACCAAAATGTAGAAGCCCGGTAATTATTACTGTTTCCTCCAAATGACAAACGAGGATATGCTGCATTGGGATTTTCCGTCGCAGGATTACCAGAAATATCGGCAGAAATCCAACGGTCAGACTCAGCCACATCCTTCAATACGTTTCCCCATTCGCCTGAACTGAATGCATAAACGGTAGGACCATCAATAAAGAACGAACTCTTTCCTGCACCTTGGAAGTGTACGTTTAAATCAAATCCTTTCCATGTTCCAGAAATACCAAAGCCATAAATCATATTAGGTCTGGTAGTAGCTCCAATAGCTACACGGTCACCATCATTTACTACACCATCACCATTCACATCCTTATACTTAATATCTCCCGGCTGTACTGTTCCAAATTCCTGTTTTGGACTGTTACGGATATCATCATAATCCTTAAAGAGTCCCAAGGCAATCAATCCTTTAGCTTGATCAACCCGATATCCTCTTTCCATTTGATACGGATAAACATTATTTTCTTCATCTTTTTCCAAAACGGTATTCTTGCTATATGTGATATTACCTCGTACAGTTATATCAACTTTTCCTATCTTCTGTCGATAAGCAAAATTACCATCAAAACCTTCCGACAAAACACTACCGACATTTGCTTTAGGAGTAATACCCGAAAGACCAATAATAGCAGGCAGATACTTGCGTTCCATCCAGATACCATCTCGCTGTTCATGGAAATAATCGACGGTTGCCGTAAATTTATCATTGAAAAGTGAAAGGTCGACTCCCACATCATGTTTGGTCGCAACTTCCCAAGTAGCTCCTACAGATGCAACACCCGTATACTTCAACCCTACGTAATTACGATCATAGGAATAATCTCCCCACTGATAACTACCTCCATCACCAATTGTATAAAGGTAAGGGAAACGATATTCCGCACCTCCGATATTTAAATTATCATTACCTACTTTACCCCAAGAGTAACGTAACTTAAACATATTACACCAAGGAGCTATTTTTTTAATCCACGGCTCTTCTGCAACATTCCAAGCCACAGAAAAAGCAGGGAAGAAACCGAATCGGTGTCCATCTGCAAAATTTTCTGACCCGTTATATCCAAAGTTAAAGTCGGCAAAATATCGGAATTTCCAGTTATAACTAATACGTCCTGCCAGTCCCATATGACGTCTGGCAATACCATTTTTGATATCATCACCAATATTCACCGTTGCAACCTGAGAATCATAATTGAACTTAACCAATCCTCCTATATGATGCTCATTAAAAGCTCGGTCATAGTGTAATTCAGCTTCAAAAACTTCTCTTCTATTTCCTTCCGAAGAACTACTTTGTGTCATTAACTGCTCATCAGAAACCTTAGTAAAAATCAAATTTCCATATTCGTCACGCTGACGCTGTGCTTTCCATTGTTTGGGCCATTTGATTCTATCGATATTTGTTTTATTCCAGGTATCAAAACCAAAACGTCCCACAAATCTCAAACCTTTAGTAATAAAGTCCAATTTTTGTTCCAACGTAATATTCGTTTGTACCGTATTTTCCCAATGTTCTTTATAACCAGTCTGAGTAGCCAATACCCATGGGTTTGTTTGTTCTCCTGTACCATAAGCTGGTACGTAACCATTTGAATACATAACAGGGATACTGATCGGGTTCTGATACATCAAGGATTTCCATATATCACCTGATAATCCGGGTTCGTTCCATTTTCTTAATGATCCAGATACACCAACTTTCAGTAATGTAATCTTAGTAATATCAATATCAGTATTCAATCGATAGTTCCATGTTCCTGCATTTGTATTGGTATTATAGTCCTTCCGGAGAGATTCATCCGTATTATACATACCATTTTCCTGTAAGTAGCTGACAGACACGAAATATCTAGCAGTAGATCCACCACCGTTCAGGTTCAAGTTCGCACGATACTGCATAGCCCCGTCACGCAACAACATTCCCATCCAGTCAACATTCGGATAAAGGTCAGGATCCAATCCCCTGCGTAAAATTTCCAATTCTCCAGGAGAATAGATAGGTTCTTGATTACGAGTAATACGTGCTTCATTCATCATATTGGCATAGGTAATGCCATCTGCAAATTCAGGTGTAATAGTACGCGTATTATAAGAAGTCTCTACCTTTGCATCAATATTAATCTTACCAGCTCCACCATGTTTAGTCGTAATCAATACAACGCCATTCGCACCCCGTGAACCATAAATAGCTGTAGCAGAAGCATCTTTCAAGACTGAGAACGACTCAATATCTTCAATATTCACATCATTCAAATCACGTTCAAATCCATCAACCAATACTAAGGCTGAAGTATTGGCTCCAAATGTAGAGATACCACGTATCCAGAATTCCGAAGTATTTTGCCCAGGCTGCCCCGAAGTTTGCATAGCCATAATACCTGGTACATTACCTGCTAATGCATTCGACAGATTTCCTCCAGGAGCAGCTTGAAGTTCCTTCACTCCCACAGTTGTTATAGCACCTGTAACACTTATCTTTTTCTGTGCACCAGTACCTGTAATAACGACTTCATCGATTACATTATTTGAAGATTCCTTCATTTGTACATTTACAACTTTCATATTGTCCTTTACCAATACTTTATAAGTATCGAATCCAATATATGAAAACAGCAATGTACTATATAAATCTATTTCAATCCGATAGTGACCTTCAATATCAGTAATCGTTCCTAAACCAGGAACATCCTTTACTGTCACGTTTACACCTATCAGCGGCTCTTTATTTGAATCAACAACTGTTCCTGATACGATAATTTTTTCAGCCAAAGCAGTTGTAGCGGTGAAGAACACCAAAAGAAATGTGATAATATTTTTCATCTTATCTGTGTTTTTCATTTATTATTTACCATATTCTCTACGTCAGTTTGCTATTCTCCAGAAGATTCTTCTGATTCGTGTACACTTTCTTCATCCTCCATAGCTATTTTACGGATAATATGATTATCCATATCTCCTACATAAAACACATTGTTTAATTCATCATAAGCCAAACCACGAGGATTATTGAAACGAGCCTCATCACGCAATGTGCCATCAACATATCCTCTAGCCTCATTATTAAGGTTAGCACTACCACGACCAGCATAAGTGGTAACAACCCCTTCCGGAGTTAAAATACGGATACAATGATTCCCAGAATCTGTAAAATAGAAATCATAGACATCGCTTTTATTAGCCTTTTCATATTCCGGATTCTTAACAAAGACACCTTGATAAGGAGAACTCAAACGAGCATTCGCCCCAACACCATCTACCCATGCACTTTGTCCTACGCTGCCTGCTATAAGATAAGGTACACCAAATGTTTTTTTCTCCTTGTCATAATTCATCCGCATAATATAATGGCGATTGATAACAACGAGATATGCATAGTCGCCACTTGGATGAATAACAATATTAAATTCCCATTCATTATCCTGAATAGTTGTAATATATTCACGATGTGCCATACAATTCTCTGGTCCAATCCCCCATTTATGATAGTCAAAGCGGTACAGTACTCCTTTTGAGAAATTATTATAATACATTTCATGATTGACTGGATGGATAGCCACTCCATTACATTGTCTTCCAGCAGCCAAAATTCCTGCGTTCCTAAATTCTCCATTACCATTCTTAGTCACATAAATAGCACTCTTACGATCTTTGTCATTGTCGCCTCCTCCTCCATCATCACTAGCTACTATTAATGTATCACCATCAGCCGTCCAAGAAAGAGTTCGCATACGTCCTATTCCAGCCTCTCCTGTAGTCAATCCTGTACGAACGACCCTTGCATCCAAGTCAAAAATACGAATCGGCTTACCATTATCCTGTGACATATAAAGTTCTGTCGGATCATTAGGATTAAACGAAAACCAGGTTGGTTCCTGCACACCATAATAATTAGTAAAAGATTCTTCAAATGGTCCATCTACTACATCATACTTACCATCATCACGTACTTTCCCGTATAATGTACTAACCATCATCTCTCTATTATAATAAAATTTTTTAGGAGCAATAGCCTTTTGATCACCAACCATAACAGATACAGTCCCTTCATAACTTTTAGCGGGAACCATACAATAAATGGAATTGCTCTTAGCGTTAATTAATACGGCTCGCTTTCCCCCTATAAAAACTTTAACCAAGGAGGTATCTGTTCCAAAATTTTTTCCCTCAATAAGCATTTGAGTTTTTACTGTTCCTGAATCAGGAGTAAAGCCCGTAATCTCAACAGGAAGATTTGGATCATAAGGGATGTTTCCCTCTTCCGACATACTGTCTTTACATGCCGATAGCCCTAAAATAAGACTCAGTATCCAATAGATACTCCCACGTCTTACATACTTTAAGTTTTTCATAAGACACTAAATAAAAGGTTAATTATATATTAAATCTAAGTGGTAACAATCAAGCAATACAAAAGTAATTTAGCGCATATTATATAAGGGAAAATATTTATTCAAAAAAGGAAAGAAACTAATCATTACGCACAAAAAACTAATACACAAAGTATTACACAGAACAAATTAGTACAAATCATTTGAATAAAATCGTATAATAATTATAAATACCACATTTTATTGTCCCCAATAAGTAATGAACTTCCAACTACATAAGAAGTATAATCAACATAAAATAATGCTCACTCCATACAACATAACCATTCTGTTTTTATATGCATCAAACCTTTTTACATCAACTATCCATATGTCTTATTATCACCAATATATTTCTCCTAGTAGTTCTACCGCTAAATAAATTACAGATTGTCCTCTTTAATAAAGTCACTTAATTAAAAAAGGCCAACTTCACTGAAGAAGTCAGCCCTTATAAGTATAATTCATAAAATTTATTGGATGTATATGTTTTTCAATGCTTTTCTTCTGCAGGAAACAACAACATCAGTGCTGGAATCCCTGAAGCAGAATAACTATCAATCACTTCACCTTCAGGTAACTTTTGTTCATATCTTCCTCCACACAGATTACGAGTTTTATCTCTATTGTTCCATCCTGTAAGAATCGTATTTTTTAAAAAAGGTAAATACTGAGTTTGACCACAATCGTACACTAACATGGCAATGTATTGGGCAAAAATAGCAGTATAAATACCCTGTTCTATCCCATCTTCAAACGGCAATACACCATGCTCGGAAGACATATCCTTTACCGTATAATCAGCAGCCAGAATTGCATTATCTAAATACTTGCGTTCACCGGTTGCCCGATACAAAAGTACCGATGCTCCAATGAAGGTCGCCTGATTATAGACATGTGTCTTCCAATCGGGTTCATGTTCTCCATGACGACTATCGGCTACCCTTCCTCTTTTTGAGTCAAACAAATTATTCACCCCCCAATCATAGATCTCCTTCGCTTTTGCCAAATACTGGTCACGCGTTTGATACAAAGGTACTTTATCAGCAGAAGGCTTTCTTGTGGAAGGAACACAATTGTAAAGCGTCATCGCTGCAACAACTGTCGGAAAATTGATACAAGCCATCTTGCCGTCGCGCTCGCTGTTATTAGGCTCTGGATGCTGAATAGGCTGCCATTGCCAAAACATTCCACTCTTTTTCGGATCATATGAACCCGTATCCCCTACTCTATCCGATCCATACCACACACGACTAAAGCTTGCCTCCGATAGTTGCAAATATTCATCGTTACCGAATAGCTGATAGGCACGTGCCAGAGTAATTGTCCACCATTGGATATCATCATAAATGAACCACCCTGTATTCTCGTTATTGTCATGAAAATCGAATCCGGCATACTGAGATTTATTTCCTTCAAAGATCTTGCGGCTCAAGTCTTTAAATTCTTTTATTCTCTTTTTGTCTCCTAATTTACATGCCAAACGATAGGCATTCATTGCCATATCCCAATAAATTGGCTGGCACCAGATTGCAGCAGCTCCATTCCACCGGTCAACCGCTTCAGGATAAGAGGTATTCGTTTTATAAATATATTTCTTACCATCCAATAAAGCATTATTAAATCCGGAATAAGCCGCCCACACATCCTGATTGGTATATCCTTGCCCCATGGCTAAAAGAGAAGAAAGCATAATAAGGCTCACTCCTATAAAGTATCTTCTGCAATACATAGTATAAACTATTTATCTACTGTAAACTTAAAGATTGTATGACTCATATATTTTTCCCCCGGACGTAATACGCACGAAGGCCATTGGGGCTTATTCGGAGTATCCGGATATTTTTGGGTTTCCAAGCACACAGATGCACGGAAGTTATATGTTATATGATTTTTACCTGTTTGAGTTCCATCCAGAAAGTTTCCGGTATATACCTGAATACCCGGCTCATCAGTATAAACTTCCAGTTTGATGCCACTATACAATGATTCCAGTGACGCACATACCTGATTGATATCACCTTTTGTATCAAGTACCCAGTTGTGATCAATTCCATGACCATTTTTCAGCTGTTCGGAATCTTTACTCAATTGTTCTCCCAATACGGTTGGCTGGCGAAAATCCATAGGAGTACCTTCTACCGGAAGAATTTCTCCTGTCGTCATGAAAGTACTGTCGACAGGTGTATAGCTGCTGGCATTAACCATCAACAAATACTCTGAATTATTTCTATTCGGATCTCCATCCAAGTTAAAATAAGAATGGTTGGTCATATTTACGATAGTAGGCTTATCAGTCTGTGCCTCATATCGAATATCAATAGAGTTGTCATCGGTAAGCTTCATGGTAACAGAGCAGTCCAGGTTTCCCGGAAAGCCTTGTTCCATATCCTTGGCGTGATAACATAACTTGATTTCACTACTGTCAACATGAGCAACATCGTATACTACATACTGAAAACCTTTCGGACCACCATGCAAACAATGTCCATAATTGTTTTGAGGCAACTGATAGGTTACTCCGTCCAAGGAGAAACGACCATGAGCAATACGATTGGCATATCGGCCGATGCTGGCTCCATAATCTGAAGGGTACTTTATATAATCCTGAATAGAGTCGAAACCCAATACCACGTCACGCATGGTACCATTGCGGTCGGGAGCCATAATTGACACAATTCTTCCTCCAAAGTTTGTAACACAAACTTCCATATTGTTCTTGTTCTTTAATATATACAAGCCAGTTTTCTTTCCATCTACATCAGTCACAAATTTCTGTGGATTTAAGCCTGATTCAGTAAGCTCGACTGAATTTTCTTGTTTCCCTCCCATACATGCTACCAGAAGAAAGGCAGATAGCATAGATAAAATCAATGTTTTTTTCATAAGTACATTTATTTACTTTACACAAAGGACTCTAATATTTTTGTGGCAAAGAAAAGCTTTATATGGCATTTTTTACAAAAATTCTTAGTCAATGAATAGTAATATCTAATCAAAAAGCAATCATAAATCACGACTATCAACACAGTGCCACAAACGAAA
>OHBW01000071.1_pt1 | contig 41075 bp, 57 predicted proteins | sample 1577411 | NCBI WGS metagenome assembly OHBW01 (sample SAMEA3879534, study PRJEB24766) | human gut metagenome | biome: human-associated habitat; feature: feces | place: USA | collected 1985/1987 | reverse complement strand
GAGCGTGGCGCTCCGGTATCCGTCGGCATCGGAGGCCGTGACGGTGTATTCCTTTACCGCGCCGTCCAGCCGGAGCGCCACGGAAGTGACGCCCTGCCAGTCACCGTCCACGGTGGCGCGCGATGCGGGGGTAGCCGTGACATCGAGGCCGTTGGCCTGAATGATTACCGGGTACTTACCCGCGGGTAGAGAGCTGTCCGCCAATTCGTTCTTGTCGCAGGCGACGAGGGCGAACAATAGCGTGGCTGCTGCCGGTATGAATAGTCTTGTTCTCATATTTCTTAATTTTTTAATTCTTCATTCTCCTACAGGTCAGCCCCCACTTCTCCGCCGTCTACGTCGTTCCACGGTGCAATCTCGGCTTTGCTGACTTCGATACCCTTGTTGCGTACCGTGACGGTATAGATATAGTTGTCGCCCGCCTTCAGCTTGCCTTGGGGCACGGTGAGCGTGGCGTAGTAGGTCTGCCCGTTATAGGTTACCTTGAGGGGCAGGGTGTTTGCTTCCTGCGGGATGAGGATGAGCGACGACCGGACGGCACCGTCGAGCGTGAGGGTGAGATCCTTGGCCTGAGCCTGGTCACCGACAGTCGCGGTGCCGCTCGCCGTGTCGAACGAACCTTCGAGTTTCAGGCCGGAGAGCGTGTATCCGACGGGCTTGACCAAATCGAAGTTCACGCCCGAGCCCTCCTCGAAGGCAAGAGTGATCTGGCTCATGCAGTGGTGGAAGGAGTGGTCTTCACCGCCTTCGTCCATTTTGTCGATGAAGCTCACCTCCGGGCTGTGGGTGCTACCCGTGGCTCCCGAAGCGAAGAGCAGGTCGATGGCGGGCTGGTTCTCCTGTGCGTCGGCATCGGTCGTGACCGGGAACGGCCCTCCCGTCGGGCTGTAATACGGGCATGAAATTGAGATGTACACAGTAGAGCAGGGAGAAAAGAGGGACAAGCGGCAATAATACAACGACTTACGAGAGAGCGACAAAATTTCGGCGCGAAATTCACATGTGCATTTGCTTGAATTTCGTGTTAATTCCGACGGCGGTTGCTTGAACTCGATTTGAATTGCGCTTGTATTTACAGGTAAAGAGGCTGTCTAATAAGTTTTTTTAACCCTCTGAGAATTGCATATTCGGAAAAGTTCTCGAATAGCAGTACGAATAAAAAAGGGCTGCCTAAGACTTGTTAGACAGCCCCTTTTGTGTCTAACGGCGTGCAGTACCGATATGCGGGCGATTTGCGCTATATAAGGCGGAAACGGCGCGCTGTCGGATCAAGTGCTTAAACGCCGTTTAATAGGGATTTGAAAAGAGCCGGATTCCCTAAAATGTACATTTGAATTTTAGACGGAAACATCAAAAAAACGCTTTGGACGCCCGTTTGGACACCCATTTGGATAGCTTTTTTTGTGTGATATATACCCCCATAGACGTAACAGCGAGAACAAAAAACGGTATAATTCAAAGATAAACACCCCCAAAATGCACATTTGGATAGGGGTTTTGCTTGGTGTATATAGTTGTATTACAGCATATTGTTAATATTTGGGCTCGACAAAATATATTCCTACCCGACGGCAACGACAGAGGTGGCACCCCCGGCATCCGTTGAACGAGCGTCCTTTTTTAATGTCTTATTCTCTGCTTTTAGCATTTCGTTCTCTGCTTCCAACCGTCCTATTTGCTTGGCTTGATCTTCAATTTTGGCATCTTTTTCTTTTATCATAATCAGTAGACGATCGTCGAGTGCTGGTTCGGGTGATAGTGAAATTCCTTGTTCCGTTTTTGAGTTTAGATACATGTCTCCCCTGCCCGTCATTAGCCAATTTGCATTTATATCTACATACATTTTTGAAATAGAAACCAATATTTCAGTAGTAACAACCGGGTATTTTCCTGTTCTCGTATCTTTATTGAATAGTCTATTCAATGTTTGTTGAGGGATACCAATAGTTTCCGCAAATTTTTTTACGCTCCTATTTGTGTATATTTCAATGAGTTGCAAAACTCTCTTATTTATCTCGGGTATTTCCATATAAAAATATATACTGAAATGTTTGTTTATTACTGAAATGTATGTATCTTTGCGTTGTGGTTCCAATGTAACCACGCAACAAAGATACTCAAAATAACAAAGAATAGGCAATTATGACAAGGCAAATCCTTTTACCCGCCTCGGTTCTGCGGGAAATGCGGGAAACTTTCAAAGTCGGGCGCAATGTTTTACGCCGTGCCCTCAACTACGAACGCAATAGCGATCGGGCAAAAGCTCTCCGCGCTGCTGCGCTGGAACGAGGCGGTTTGATTTATACCGGGGAACACGCCCCGAAAGGCTATTGCCCGAATGTGGAAACGCGCCACGACCACGTGCGAGGTGTGATGTACCAAAACTTTGGTGATCGGGTGGAATTGCAGGTAAGTCGAGAGACCAACGCCGCAACGATCATCATCGACCACGAACCCGTTGCGACATTCAACGATATGACGATCGGCACATGGGGCGATGTGCTTTACTCTCTACAAAAAATTTATAATCAATTAAACGCATAAGGCTATGACAAACAAGGAACAAGAAATAAAAGCTCTTACCGAGCTGGTGGAAATGGACGGCTATTTTTCCGACCTTTTCAAGGACGATTTGGAAACTATGATCGGAAACATTAAAAACGACTTTCCGATTGAGTTAGGCGCAAAATTCAATCTCACGGAGGAGCAGCGGCAGCGGTCAGAGCGGGAGTTAAAGAAAAAACACCGCGACGAAATTATCGACTTGTGCGACACCCTTTTGTGCATCAATGCCGAAACCGGAAACGAGCGAGCATACGAGCGGGCAGTCGATAAATTGGGGCTCGATTTCGTCATTGCCCGCAAACGTCAAATCGGACTCGAGCTTACCAACAAAGAGATAGACTATTTGGTTGGTTTGCTTAACCTGCCACAATAACCCCAAAGCAAAAATCCCGAATGGCATTCTCCGAGGTTCGAGACCTCGGCGGGAACAAGAAAAAAAATTGAGACATGGAAATATATAACGGAGAATTATGTGCAACATACGGCGACCTTGCAGGAATTTTAACTGTAAGCGCAATACAGCACCGTGTGCAGCGTGATGCTTCCGTACAAGCACGCAAGGCTTGTCCCGGAAAACCCGCTCTCTTTTTCCTCCATAAATTACCACTCAAAAGCCAAACGGAAGTTTACCGCCGCTATCCGGATTTGAAAGCGCAAGCGGAAAGCAAACCTTTTGTCGAGAGCATAGAACCGGACGGCGCGGCGTTGGATTTCTACCAGCGTCACCAGTTCGGCGACGGGAAATATTTACCGACGGACAAGCAGACCGAATACGCCAACAATGCGGCAGTCCTAAACGCTTTCCGGCTGGTGCTGGAGCGATCGGACAGCCAGCACCGGAAACAGAGTAAGCGGTGCATCGGCAAGGCGGAATTTTGGCGCAAGGCGGCGCAGGCGTTGCCGCGCATCGCAGATACGTTCCCGCACACCCTGCCGGAGAACCCGCGCCGCCTGCAAGAGAAATTCAACCAGTACGTGCGTGAGGGTTACGGGGCGTTGATAACGGGCAAATACGGAACCCGCAACGCTGCAAAGATCGACGACGACACCAAAGAAAGCCTCCTTATCCGGCTTATTTCCGACGCCCGCAACCTCGACAACGCGCAGATCGCGCGGATTTACAACGTGGTTGCGGAAACGCAGGGATGGAAAACGATTACCGGGGCGGCGGTCGGCGTATGGCGCGAGAAACACGACCTCGTGACAGCGGGAGGACGTCTCGGCGCAACCCGTTTCCGCAATCAAAAGAGTATGCAGGTAAAGCGCACACGTCCCGAATTACCGCTCCTGTATTGCACGATCGACGGTTGGGTTGCCGAATTGCTTTATCAGAAAGTAAATGAACGCAACGGCACTATAACGTACACGAATCGCCTTACGATCGTGCTCGTGCTCGACCCCTGCATCAACTACCCGATCGGATATGCGATCGGTGAACGGGAAACCCCCGAACTTATCAAAGCAGCCCTCCGGAACGCAGCGAACCACACCGCCGAGCTTTTCGGTCGCCGTTATCGCTTCAACCAGTTGCAGAGCGATAATTACGGGCGCGGGAACCTTGCCCCGGTCTATCAAATCATGGGCGAAAAATACACTCCCGCCCGGGCGCACAATGCCAAATCGAAAGTGATCGAGCCGTTCTTCAACCAATTCAATAGAAAATATTGCCAGCTCTGTAAGAACTGGAGCGGGTTCGGCATCACCTCGAACAAAGATTTGCAGCCGAACAGCGAGTTTCTGAACAAACACCGTCACGATTTCCCGACCGAGGAGGGGTGCCGCCAGCAGCTTGTGGCTTTCGTCGAACGGGAACGCGCCGAGAAGCGCGCCGAGTACGTGAAATTGTTTGCCAAACTGCCCGAGGAGCGACGCTTGCCGCTTTCCGATGAACAATATCTCCTCACGTTCGGAGCCGATACGGGGTACCGCAACGCGCTCGAGGGTGTGGGTTTGCGTCCGACGATCGGCGGCATAAAGCGGGACTACGATTGTTTCGATCCCAAGTTCCGGGAGTACGCACATGTCCGCTGGGCGGTGAAATACGACCCGGACAACCTCGACCATGTGCTCGCGGTGAACGAGGACGGCTCCCTGCGCTTCATGCTCGAGCGGAAACATGTGCAGCCTATGGCTCTCGCCGACCGCCGCGAGGGGGATGCGGAGCAGCTCGCGCGGGTGCGGGAGTTCAACAAACAACTCGAGAACGGCATAACGGAACGTCTCGCCCTCGCCAGCAATAAAGTCGAGCAGTTGTTCAACGACAACCCGCAGCTCGACGTCGCAACCCGCCTGCTGTTGTGCGACAGCCGGGGACAGAACAAGAACCACAAGCAGACACGCCGCCTGCAAGCCCACGAGATCGAGGATGTAGAGGCGATCGAGATTGCAACGGTACGCCGTCCGGCTCTGCAAATCAAGGACGAGGACACTTTGGATTTGTACTAATAATCAGAAATAGAGATAATATGAAAACGATCGAAAAAGAACAAATCAGAACCAAACTCGCGGAGTTCTGCGAGATCAAAGGCGGACAGAACAAAGCCGCGAACTCCATGCGCGGCGTCAGCCCTGCAACCATTTCCCAAGTGCTCAATAACAACTGGGATTTAATCAGCGAGGAGATGTGGCGCACGATCGCCTCGCAAACCGGTTACGATCCGCGCGCTTGGGTTGTCGTGGAGACACGCGGCTACAAACGCATGTACGGACTTTTGCAGGACGCACAGGAAAACTCCCTCGTGTTCGCCGTCACGGGCGATGCCGGATGCGGCAAGAGCGAGGCGATCAAGAGCTATGCCGCTGGCAACCGAAACGTGTATAACCTCTCGTGTTCCGAGTACTGGAGCCGCAAACACTTCATGGCGGAGCTGCTGCAATGTATGGGGATTGATCCGACGGGCAGCACCGTCCCGGAAATGATGTCGGACATTATCCTCGCCCTCAAGAAGAAGGAAACGCCGCTCGTGGTACTCGATGAAGCCGACAAGTTGAGCGACCATGTGCTTTACTTCTTCATCAGCCTGTACAACAAACTCGAGGATCGCGTCGGCATCGTCCTCTGCGCGACGGACTACCTCGAGAAGCGTGTCCGGCAGGGCATCAGAACCAACCGAAAAGGTTACAAGGAGATTTACAGCCGTGTCGGGCGCAAGTTCATCCCGATACAGGTCGTAAACAGCGAGGACGTTGCTGCCGTGTGCATCGCAAACGGTGTGACCGATCCGGAAACAATAAACGAGATTATCGACGACTGCGAGAGCGATTTGCGCCGGGTAAAACGCAAAGTCCACGCGGTTAAACAGCGTTCAACCTCCAAATAAACGGTGTTCAAATGAAAACGATCGACTTTGTACTCAAAACCAAGTGGTACGACATGATAGCCTCCGGCGAGAAACGCGAGGAGTACCGCGAGATAAAGCCGTATTGGTGCAGAAAGATAATGACGCAACGAGGGTTCAAATGTCCTAACAAATTCAGTTACGGATTTTCGCAATCATCATTCCCTCAATTTATGTGCAGGCGCACGGGGACTACCTGCATACAACCAAATTCAAGCGGTTTTACGCATGTGCGATTCCGTCGTGGTTATACCACCGAAGCAATGACGTTCAAGGCCGAGAGTGTGATTATAGGCAGAGGCAAACCCGAATGGGGTGCGCCCGATTTCGATGTTTTCATTATCAGATTGGGAGAAAGGGTTTAGATATGGCAAAAGCGATAAGCAATAAAAACGTGGTGAATGCCAAGTTCAAGGTTGCCGATTTTACGGGCAAATGGCTCGCGTCGTTCGGCAAACCGGAACTCCGGGGCGCATGGATCATCTACGGGGAGAGCGGCGGCGGTAAAACGCACCTTGCTTTGGAGCTGCTCAAATACCTGTGCGGATTCGTGGATCGGGCGGCTTACGACACGTTGGAGCAAGGCTTGTCGCTGTCGTTTCAGAACGCATGGAAAGACGCCGCAATGCAGGAGGTCGGCTCCCGGGTTATCGTGCTGGCGAAAGAGCCGATCAAGGAGTTGCGGGAACGCCTGCGGAAGCGCAAAAGCCCTAACGTGATCGTGATCGATTCGATTACGGCGTTGGTCGGGTTCACGCGGACTGTGTTCATGGAATTGATAAACGAGTTTCCCGACAAGTTATTCATTTTCATAGCACACGAAGAAAACAACAAGCCCTATCCGGCTATCGCGCAGCACGTGCGAAAGCTGTCGGAGGTGAAAATCCGGGTCGAGGGATACAAAGGATTCGTAACGACCCGATTCAAGGGCGAAAAAGGCGAGGGAGGTGCCGATTTCGTGATATGGGAACAAGGAGCGCAGGAGTATTGGATTGATAAACTTTAATGATACACAATTATGCACACAATGGATAAAATTCACAACGGAGTGCTCCGTAAGTTCCACACCCTTTGCTCGCGTTTGGGACTGACGGAGGCGGAAAAACGGGCGATTGTCGAGAGCTTCGGCGTCGAAAGCAGTGCCGACATAGACACGCACGCCCTTATCGACGTTTGCGCCTCGCTTTCCAAGCAGTTGGAGGGCGACAAGGGCGACCAAATGGATAAACTGCGCAAGCGTGCTATGGCTGCGATCGGCGGCTACCTGCGTAAGATCGACCGGGAGGGAAACGCCGAAATAATCAAGGGAATCGCCTGTCGTGCGACCGGGTACCAGTCTTTCAACAAGATACCCGCCGAGCGTCTGCGGAACCTGTACAATACATTCCGCAACAAACAAAAGGACATGGATGCGACGGAACGTATCGTAATGGAGCTTTTGGCTCAAAGCTACACGACGGGGACAACCTCCCCGGCGATATTGAATTAACGGATTTATTCACCTTTCAAAAACAAAAAATTATGAGTTCAAACAACAATTCTTCGGGTGCAGGTATCGGCTTTTGTGGCTTACTCACGATTGCCTTTATCGTGCTGAAACTGACAAAGTGCATCGCGTGGTCGTGGTGGTGGGTTCTCGCTCCTCTGTGGATGCCTCTTGCCCTCGTGCTGCTTATTGTGGTAATCGTCGGGCTATGCAAGTTGTGGATTTACTGCAAATGGAGGGCGAGACGATGAAATGGTACATCAGCGGTAAAATTACGGACTTACCAACCGACCAAGTAGCTGCCAAATTTGAGCAGGCAGCACAGCAGATTCGAGCTTTCGGACACGAACCTGTGAACCCTCTCGACAACGGTCTCGATATGGCTGCGCATTGGAACGAGCACCTTGTCGCAGACGTTGCCCTGCTGCTCGAATGCGATGCGATCTACCTGCTCAAAGACTGGGGCGACAGCCGGGGATCGCGCATCGAGGCGAATATCGCCGAGGAGTGCGGCTTGCAGATCGTCCACCAGCCGGAATATGCAACCTATGAAAGCCGCATTTGAGCAGGTCGCCGGAGCCCTGTTGCGGTTTACCGAGGCAATACGATCCTGTAATTCCGCTTTACGGTGGTATTCGGCTGTTATGCCAAAACAAAGGCACAAGCCGCTACGAGGCAACAGAACCCGAAAAACAAAGAGATTAACCCGCTTGCAACACAGGCGAAAAAGACAAATTAAACCACTTAAAAACAAAAAAAATATGAACAATCAGACGTCAATCATCGGCTGCGGATATATTCCGCGCAACGCGCAGGCGGTATGCCTCAAAACCGACGCCAACACCCAACTCGGCGAGGTGGTGTACAAGATCATCATAGACCCCTACGAGCGGGTATTCGAGCATCGGGAATTTTTCGCAATGATGCCGACCCGCCAAAAACGCATGGCGGTAAACGTGCTCGATGCAAACACGGGTCTAACGTATGCCGTTGAGTACGAACCCGCGAACCTCGTCCGCTCTACGTCGGTACCCAAAACCGACCACCCCGGGGAACCCGTCGATTTCGCCACTCGCGCCGGACAGATAGCCGAGGAACTCAAAGTTATGTTCGACCCTGCGGGGGGGGGAATTTCCGACAAATGCGGCGTTGCATTCTTTGCGGTTTCGGATGACGGGAACGATAAAACATCGACGTGCGTCGGGTTTGTCGGCGGTCAAGGCGGTCGGGTGTCGGAGGCTATCGCTTCGGTGTGTTCCAAGAACCCCCAAGTCCTCGAAATCGTGAAACGCGCCTCGATCGAGGCTATGTTTCACCGGATATTCGACGGCGACAACAAGAAGAAATAACCAACTTTCATTTTTATAACAATGGCAAAAACAAGAGTTAAAAAGGTCGTGGTTTCAGGAGTTACGCGCGACCAAATGGAGGAGGCTTTCGGCGTGTTCGCCTTTGCCGACGCCAAATTGCAGGGTATCAACGCGGCAATGGATGCGGAGATTACCAAGATCAGAGAGCGCAATGCCGAGGAGATCGCCAAGTACCAGCAGCAAAAGGACGACGCCCTCGAGGTGATGCAGACGTTCGCCACCGAGAACCGGGACGAGCTTTTCTCCAAAAAGAAAAGCATGGAGACGGCGCACGGCGTCCTCGGGTTCCGAACCGGGACACCGAAGCTCAAAACCCGCAAGGGCTTTACGTGGGCGGCGGTGCTGGAGCTGCTCAAAGAATTCAACCCGGCGTATGTCCGCACCAGCGAGGAGGTCGCCAAAGACAAGCTCCTTGCCGATCGTGAGAATGAGGACATACCCGAATTGATGCAGAAAGTCGGCATCAAGGTCGAGCAGGACGAAACGTTTTTTGTTGAACCTAAAAAAGAGGAATAAGGCTGAATGTCAGAGAAAGTGCGCAATTATGACAAAGAGAGTATCGAGGTGTGCCGCAACTGCAAGGGCACCGGGGTAGCTTACACGGTATCGGAGTTTCACCCATACGGGAGAGAAGATGATCCGCAGCCGTATGAATGTCCCGTTTGCCGAGGCAGCGGACGGGTAAAAAAGACGCTGAACATCGAGATCACGATCGAACCTTACCCCGGCAAGTCCGGGGTATAAAAAAGCCCGCCAACCGGGAACCGACTAACGAGCGAAGCGTGGGGACGCTTTCGCAAAGATAGTAAGTTTTCGGCACATGGCAAAGGGAGTTCGTTATAAAAGCACGTTAAAACGCATCCGGGAGGTTTGCGCGATAACGAGGGAGCACTACGAGGGTGGCAACCAGTCCAAGTGCTACCGGGCTGTATGGCGAAAATTCATCGAGCCGAAATACGGTATTTGTTACCGCACTTTCTTGAACTACATAAACGAGCCATTACCGAAAGAACCCGAAAACAAACAGCTTACTTTATTTGATTTATGAACGCGAGCACCAAACTGAACAATGAACAAATCGCCGCCTTGCAGGAGGTGGTCGGAGGCGGGGACGTATTCAGTTGCCATACCGCAAAACTACTCCGCGAAATCGAGGTTATCGCCCCGGAATTGATCGAAATCGGGCATCCTATGGGTGTTTATAAAGCGATTGACCCGCACCCGTATTTCGGTGTCATAGTTACCCGCTGCGGTGTCGAGTATCTCGAAAATATCCAAAAACAAACACGGAATGAATAAGAAGCAGCGCGAAATAATTGCCGACGCCTACGAGCAGTATATCCGTAATGCCATGCGAGGCGATCCGGTGGGCGGTTTCAGCGACTTTGCCGATTTGTTTTCCCGGCTTCGTGAAACAGACAAACGACTGGACGAAGAACTGCAAGAACGCTACGACGAAATCCCCGACAAATAAGGACGCAAGCCCCGGAACCGAGAAAGGTTGCCGGGGCTTGTTTTATCCTCTTACCAGTGTGACGCCGACGGCGACCGCTTGGGGCTTGACTGCCGAGGTGTCGGTCGCGTGTGTCACGAAGCACTCCTCGTCATGCTGCACGCGCTCGTGGTCGTGATCCGTCACGGATTCGACCAGCATAAAGCAGTTGAACCCCTCGCCGGAGAGACCTTGCACCGCTGCGTCGATCCGCTCGAGCAGGTCGAGGTGTTCGAGTGCCCGGTCTTGGTATTTCCCGCCCTCCTCGGGCGATGCCAGCGTTTCGGTTACGACATGGAGCCGAACCCGAACGTCTGCCGATCGTGCACCCTGTGAGAGCTGCGACCACTCGATCGGCTCGAACTCTACGAACACGGCAGGAAGCCGGAACGCCTTTTGTTTGGAAAGCTGCTCGGTGTTTCGGTTCCACAGGCTTACGAACTTGACGCCGACCTTTGGATTTTTCAGCCTGTCGGCAACGGCTTTGTAGATTGCCTTTCTCATTTTCTCAACTCTTTTGCGAGGTTATCGAAAAACTCGGTTATATTCTCGTGGACGATCTGTTTGACCGCCTGCCGCACCTCCTTGTGGTCGCCGATAAACTGGCGTTGCGGCATCGTTATCTGCCGGGTGTGCGACCGCACGGTATAGGTCTTGCCCGTGCGCCTGTTTGTCCGGGTATGGGTGCGGACGTTCTGCGCGAACTTTCCGCCCTCGTTGTGGAGCGCGGTGTACGGCAGCGGGGAGGAATAGTGTACCCCTTTCCCACGAACGGACGCCCGGATCGAACGGCGCATTTTTCCTGTGACATGCAGGAGCGACCCTTTCGCCTTTTTGTTCTTCCGGGGTTTCCATTTGGAGCCGAAAAAACCTTTGCGCTCGAAATTCCGGTCGAACATTTCGGTAAGCTCGACTTTCATGTCGGAGAGTATATTTCGGATCAGTTCGTCAGGTTTTGGCATTTTTCTTTGGTTGGTAATTGAAAATGTGCTATTTTTGCGAAAACGCTATCCATATCGTAATGATTGACTACGAAACAACGGTACAAGTCCGCGAGTGTGCGGAATGCAAGCACTATTTGAGTGGTTGCAAATGCCGTGCGTTCAATCATATACCGCTCGAGTTTTTCACGGATGCGACACGGCACGACAAGCCCCTGCCGGAACAGGTGGGCGACTTTGTTTTCGAGGCTGCGGAAGATGCGCCGAAAACCCGTGTTTACGCTGCGGACTGACATTTTCATCGTTTCAATTTTCCGCATTTTTTCTCAATCAACTTTCCGACTGCCGTTGCAATTTCGCGTGCCTGCGGGTTGTTTAGGTACTCACTCCATGCCTCGGCGATAAATTCCGCCTCGGGGGTATAGTTTGATTTTCTCATGCGGCGCGAATCATACGCATAATGCGAAAGGTTGTCGATGATGTATTGCTCGCCGTGAACGACCGCCTCCCGAAATATTTTCAGAAACTCCGCATCCTTACGCAACCCGAGGAGGGCATCAATCTTGTGCCCGAGTTCATGGTCGAAAACCGCCTTAACCGTGTCGCAGGCAATCGGGTGAAATTTATATTGCACATCCCTTTTCAGCGATTCGACAATCTTGTCCCCAGCCCACGCCGTATTAAACACCAGCCCGTTAGCTCCGTACTGCTCGCATCCCTCGCTCGAATAGGCGTAACAATCTTTGAGGTATGCGACCTTGCGCGCCCATTTTTTCGCGGCATCCCTTATGGCGGAATCGAGAGCGTTCGGGTACAGCGGTTTAAGTTCCTTGTATTTCGCCTCGGCTAAAAGATTGACCCGCCCCGTCATAGAACCGACAAATTTTATCTTGCTTTTCAATTCGGGGAAATCTCTGAAATGCCGCTCTACGCAGTCGAAAATATCTTTGACTTGCGCGATGTCCTTTTTCTTGAACCCGTCGAGGCGGCAGTTGATTCCGAGAACGTCCCGGAACTGCTGCTCCGCTTCCTCTATGGTCTTGGCGGAAAATCGCTCTTTTGCGAGTTGCAAAATCTGCTCTTTTGCCTTTTGGGGAGCCTTGTTGTACGGGTGTTTGTCCGGGAACACCTTTAGCTCTTTTCCGGGGTTGAATCGGAAAATCCGCTTTTTGGGTTCGTCGGTGATCTCCTCGCCGATCCCTACCGCCTGCTGGCTGTCGCTCTCGGGGTACCTGCCTTTGCGTACCTGCACCACCGAACACCTGCAATTCCAGCCGTTTGGCGGGGTGAAGCTGTCCCAAAACGGATCACTCACGGGCAGGGTGATGTTGTGCAGCCGCTGGTGTTCCTCCCGCACCCGCTCGTCGTTCGCCGTCCGATACTGCAAATTGTACCGATCGCCGTCCTGCTGGAAATCGTGCCATTTCGCCGCCATTTGGGACGACGTTACCGCGTGGTTGTATTCCGCATACAAATAGTTGCGGTTATACTTGGCGTCGATTTTTGCGACGTCCTCGTGGAATTTCTCGAACGGTTTTATTCCTCCGTCGTCTCCGGTCAGCGACAAGCCGACCTCGTTCAACGAGTGGTATGTTTTCAGTCCGGAGAAAATAAAGGCGTTGTTTTCCAGCAGTCCGGTAAGCTCTGCGGGCATCTCCTCGTCGATCGACGACGACACGGCGCCTCCGAGGATGCGGAATGTCTCGTCGATCACGTCGCGGGCGGGCTGTTCCTCCAACATGGCGGGGGTGAAACCGCCCCTTTCGCGCACCCATGCGGCGGCACGTTCAAATATGCGGCTGTCAAAGTCGAAATCGGGCGTTTTCCCGTCGTCTGCAAGCGTTAAAAGTTCGTCGCGGTATAAACCCTCGACCGCATCGTCGAGACCCCGGTAAAACGCCCGGAAATTCTTTGTCGGCACCTCCCGGGGGCTGGCGTCCTTGCCCTTGCTGGCGTCAGCCCCTACTCGAAAAAACTGTTTGCGCTGGCTTTCTTGACCCCGGTGATCGGAATTTTGTACTTGTCGGCAAAATATTTCGGGTCGATGTCGTACTCCTGCAGGAGCAGGCGTTCGATCTCGCGCTGCTCTGCCGGGGTGTAGCTCGTCGCCTCGTCCCAGTCGAACGTGACGCCCGCGAGCGGGAACCCGTGCCGGATCATCAGCGGGATAAGCCGGTCGTTCACGAGGTACTTTATCATCGTGGCGTCCGCGCGGCAGATGTTCTCGAACACCTCGAGGTGCGTTTCCGACTGCGACAACGAGCTGCCGTTGTCGATCGTCATAGTCTGCCCGAGTATGCCTTTGGAGATTTCGGAGTTGCATCGGTCGATCCGCTTGTCGTACACGTTGTATGCGTCGCCCCTGCTGGTCTCCTTGATTTCGATCTCGGTGCCCTCCGGGAACAACCCCCACGATGCGGCACCCATTTCGGCGAGCATGGTTTCGATCCGCGCGATGTCCTTTGTGTCCTGCGACATGGTTTTGCCGATACGGATCGGCATGCCGAACACCTCGCCGAACGTGTCCCAGTACGCGAGCATGTTTTTCTTGGAGAGCGACTGCGGGGCGCATTTGAGCAGCACGCCGAGGTCTCGGGCTTTCCCGACCTCGATGCACCACGCGGCGATGTCGCCCTCGCGGTACGATATGCCGTTTTTCCAGTCGTCGCCCGCCTCCCGGGTGATAACGCCGTATTCGGGCACGACGTGCTTGCGGGGCACCAGTTCGACGCCCGTAAAGGACATTACGCCGTTTTCGTTGGTGATGTCTCCGAACTGGATCAACGAATGCCCGAAATAAGGGCTGTCGAGTGCGAGGTCGAGAAAATCGTTGAACCACTCGCGCTCGAACACGAGGCGGGCTTTGTCGTCCTCCTTGCCGTTCTTCCCGGTAAGGACGAACGGTTTTTGCAGGGTCTTTCCCTTGCGCTGGGCGATGCAGCCGGAGAGGTGCAGATCGACCAGCGCGTCGTTGTACACGTCGAGCAGGGCGCAGCGGTTCGGTTGCTCGTAGTTGATCGCCGCCTGCCATGCCTGCCGCCATGTGGCGATGTCCTTTTTGGTGAGGCTCTCGGTCTGCTGGTTCAGCTCGATAAGGATGTCCCTTTTCTTCTTTACCTGCGTGGCGAACTGCGCGGCGAGGTTGAGCACGTCGCGCCTGTGCCGTGCCGAGGTTCCGGGCATCATCGAAAGGAAATTATCAAAAAAACGCATTCAGCATAAAATCACAATTTGAGCGGCGTTTAACCGCTGTTTAATAATCGTATTTGCTGGCGGACATGCCGCCGTAACGTATGGGGTTCGAGGTATCGGTTTCCCCGTCCTCTCCGGTGTACGTCGGTAGGTTCGGCATTGAGCCTCCTTTGCTCACGCGGGTAAGCCACGCGATCGCGTTGTCGTAAAGCTCCTGCCGCCCGTCGAGAGCCAAGTTCTGCGGGAGCCAGTGCACGAGATAGTACAGGGCGATATTTACCGTCACCTGCACGAGCATCGCGTTGCGCTGGTCTCCCTCGGCGGCAAACGCCTTTTCGGTATCATAGCGCGGACGGAGGTAGCTTGCGACCTCCTCCATAGCGACCCGCTCGGCTTTTTGCCGGGTCTCGGGTTCGCTGCGGGTGAGTATGTTGAGTTCGTCTTCATCGCATACCACCCTGTAATCGTCCTCGGTGAGAAACATTGTTACCGGGTTTTGTAGATTGCGAGCGATTCCGCCTTTTCGGGCGTGAAACCCTTGCAGAACGCGCCCTCCTTGATCTTGGCTTTGAGGTGCTGTTTGCTCACGACGAGAGGTTTGCCGCCATACATGAGCACGAGCCACTTTTTGCCCGTCACTACGGCGTTGCGGTCGGCGCGCTTGATCGCCCGCTTGCATCGGATGTAAAGCACATAACTCTTGTATGCCTTTACGCACTTTCTGAAAATCTTTACCATGAGTTTTTGGATGTTGGCCGCCGCCCGAATTTGGGGGCGAACGTTTTTATTCTTGTTTGCTGTTGCAGGATGTAGATCGCCCCCTCGTCGGCGTCGGGGGCATCGTCGTGGCTGCTTGTCCCTTTCTCGAACGCGAGGGTCTGTTCCAGTCCCGCGAGCGTGTCGGGGTCGTTCTGCCTGTCGGCGTTGTAGTACACGAACCCGCGCTCCCACAGCGGGGAGATTCCCTCGATGCGCTGGAACTTGTCGGGCTTCTTTCGTTTGTCCGCCCGTATCGGTAACTGGTACCCGCGTAAATTCCCCTCGCGGGTAAACTCGTCGAGGATGATGTCTTGCAGGAAATTCGCCTCGATGTAGTAATAGCATATCACCCCGGCGGCGATCATCCGCTCGTGCAGGTCGTACCACCAGCGCACCATTTCGGCGATGGAGCATTGCCGCACGAAGGCCTCGATTTGGTGCAGTTCCGTCCCGATCTTTCCCCACAGCTTGATCGCCTTGTAGTCGTTCTTGCTGGTGCCTTTGAACGAGGGGTCGCAATATGCCACGAGGTAATCGTACTTGCAGAGCTTCGGCAGCTTCTTCCACTTGATCCACATGTGTTTGAACACCGCGCCCTCGGTGATCGGGTTGTTCATCATTTCCTTTTGGAAAGAGCGGTACCCCATGAAACGCTCCATGTCGCGGAGCTCGTCGATCGACCATTTCGACGCCCACGCCACGCGCCCCTGCTTGTCGATCGCGTTCACCTGCGAGACCAGCACGCCGTCGGTGGCGCAGATATTGGCGAGCACGCTGCACTTGCTTATGAGGTTGCCGACCATGATAAACCGCCCGCGCCCGCCGTCGAGAGCACCGAACAGAGCCTCTTTCACCCAGTCGGTGAGTTTGTTTACCCGGGTTTCGTTACCGCAGAGCTCGTCGTCGTCGAGGTCATCGATCACGATGTAGTCGGGACGGTGGTTCCGGTACCGCAAGCCTCGGGGCGACTGCCCGCGTCCCCGGGCGAAAAACGCGCATCCGTCGGCGGTGACAAATTCGCCCTCCTCCCAGCTTCCGGAGTTGTATTGCACCCCGAAATCGTTTATATAGCGTTGGTTGTACTGCAACTCCGCCTGCAAGTCCGCCAGCAGTGTATTTGCGTTCTCCTGCGACTTGCCGACAAGTATCATTACGTTTATGTCCCGCACCTTTTGGCACTTCAGCCACATAGGAATCATTATATCCATGTGGGTACTCTTGGCGTGTCCTCGCGCCCATTTGAACGCGGCTTTGAGGTTGCGGTTCTTGCGGATTTTGTTCGCCGCGTCGATATGGAACGGCGCACTCTCGGTGTGTTTCCCGGTTGCCGGGTCGTCGGTGTAGTGCGGGAAATAGTAGTTTACGAAAAACGCGTAATCCGCCCGTGCCCGTTTGATACGTGCCTGCCTGTCCGCCTCGCTTTCAGCCCGGTTTACGGTGGTCTGCGCCTGTACGTTGTCGCACCACTCTTTCCACCGTTTGGCGGCATCATTTACTCCTGCGACCGACATTATTGTCCTTTCGTGCTTAAAAGTTCCGAGACATACAGGTCTTGGTACCGATTGATCGCCTTTATCAGTTCGGGGGTGAGTCCCTCGTCATTGGTCGCCCTGTGTTGCAGCCATTTGCCGAAAGCGATAAACACCTCGATCGCATCGACGACGCTCGCTTTTTTGTCGAGCTTCTCTATTGCCGCCGCCAGTTTGGAAAGTTTGTCGCAGGCTCCGGCTACTTTCTCGGCATCCCTTTCTTCGTTGAGTTTTTCAACCTCGTTGCTTATCGCCCGCAGCAGGTTGTTTACGATTTCGGGGCGTGTGACGCTTTGGGCGGCTCTGCGTTTGTCCCACGCTTCCTCGGCTACCCACCTGTTTATAGTCTGTTTTGAAACGCCGACTTTCTCGGCGATGATGTTCTGCTGTTCGCCCGACATGTAGAGCACGCGGGCAAATTCCTTTTTCTCCTCGGAGACCTTATTTGCCATTCATAAGATGCGGTTTAATTGGTTCGTGCTCCCGAACAGGAGTTTTCCACGATGCAAAATTCGGTGACTGCCCCGTGAAAATGAAAAAGGTTGCAAACTCTTTACACTCTTTTTGTTATGGTGTTGCAAACCCCGCAAATTTGCATCGTTTAACATCGCGGGATAGAGCAGTTGGCAGCTTGCGAGGTTCATTCCCTCGAGGTCGGCGGTTCGAGTCCGCCTCCCGCTACAAAGACCCCTTTTAGAATTATGACCGACGGGGACAGTGGAACCCTTAAAAGAAAAATGCCGTCCCCGATTTTTTGACGAATGGCAAAAGACTTTATCATCAACACGAGCGGACTTAACAGCTACGGCGCCCGTGTCCTTACCCTGGGAATCGACCTCACGCAGTTCAAGCGCAACCCGGTACTCCTCTACATGCACACGCGCGGTTTCGACGGCAAGAGCACCCCGATCGGGCGTGTCGAGAACATCCGTGTCGAGGGTGACGAGCTGCGGGGTACCCCCGTGTTCGACATGAAAGACCCGTTTGCGGCGGAGATCGGGCGCAAGTGGGAGGATGGTTTCCTCCGTATGTGTTCGGCGGGGTTGGAGCCCGTCGAGTTGAGCACGGCGACCGAACACCTGTTGCCGGGACAATCCCGTGCGACGGTCGTGCGCTCGAAGCTCGTCGAGGTCTCCATTGCGGACATCGGCTCCAACGACGACGCCCTGCAATTATACGAGCCGGGCGGTAAGATCCTGCGGCTGGCATCGGGCGCGGACAGCGAGATCGTCCCGCTCCTCAAAAACGCACACACCCCGGCGGCGGAGCCTGCCCCGGAAGAGAACAACGGTAACAATCAAACCCTTTTTTCGATGAACAAAATCCTACTGACCCTCGGGTTGCCCGCAACGGCTACCGAGGACGACGCGGTAAACGCGATCACCAAGTTGCAGGGCGACGTCGCCCGTATCGAGACGCTCGAACTCGCCCGCATCGAGGCGGCTGTCGATGCCGCTATCGAGGCGCGAAAGACGACCGCCGACAAGCGCGACCACCTTATCACGCTGGGCAAAAAGGCAGGTTTCGACGTCCTGCAATCGACTATCGCCATGCTGACCCCGGTACAGAAGCCGACGCAGCTTATCAACCCGGCGGGCGGAGCGGCTTCGGGTGCGGGTGTCGAGCTGGCATACTCGGAAATGTCCGACGAGCAGCTCCGCAAGCTCGAAAAGGAGAACCCGGAGAAGTTCCTGCAACTTTTCAAAGCCGAGTTCGGCTATGTCCCCAAGATCGACAAGTAACACTCAAACCCATTTTTACAGAATGAAAAAGTTTCTTTTTGCCCTTATGGGCTTTATCTGCGCGATTTCCGTGAATTGCGCCGCCGGAGCTGTCGGCGCCTCCGCGCTCGGGGTTCAGCCCGTGTACGGTGTGCTGGCGGTGAACGGCGTCTCTCTGCTGTCCGGTCTGTGCGGCGGCTTCATGCCCTCGGGGGCACTCTGTGCCGGGCTCTACACCGAGGCGTGGACGGGCTACATGATTAAGGCGTTCCGCACCGATCCCGAGGGGCTGGGCTGGTACAGCAAAATCCGCTCGTTCGACCAGTACGTCGAAAAGGACGTGATCCATTTCGTGAATATCGGCGGCGACCCTACCGTATTGGTGAACAATACCTCGTACCCGCTGGATATCGAGGAACTGGAGGACGGCGACAAGGCTGTGAAGCTCGACAAGTACCAGACCAAGCCGACGCGCGTCACCGACGACGAACTGTATTCGCTCTCTTACGACAAAAAGGCGACGGTTATCGAACGTCATAAAGAGGCTATTTCGGAGAAGAAATACTCCCGCGCCATTCATGCGATCGCCCCGAACGAGAACAGCAAGGCAACTCCCGTGATCCTCACGAGCGGCGAGGCGTCCGAGGGTCGCAAGATTATGACCCGCAAGGACATCGTGCGCCTTAAAAAGCTGTTCGACAAGAACAAGGTGCCCAAGGCGGGGCGTTGCCTCGTGCTGTGCAGCGATCATGTGGCCGACCTGCTCGAAAACGATCAGAAGTTCTACAACCAGTATTATAACGCCGAGAGCGGAAAGATCAACAAGGTGCTGGGCTTCGAAATCTACGAGTATGACGATTGCCCGTACTACAACGCTACCACGTTGAAAAAGGTCGCTTACGGTTCTGTTCCGGCGGATACGGACATGCAGGCGTCGATCGCTTTCTCGCCTACGCGCATGATGAAAGCCAACGGCAGCGTCAAGACCTACGCATCGGAGGCGAAGAACAACCCGACCACGCAGGAGAACCTTATCAGCTTCCGCACCTATTCGATCTGCCTGCCCCTCAAAGACGAGGCAATGGGCGCGATCGTGAGTGCAAAGGTTGAGTAACCCCTAAACCACCCGAAAATGAAAAAGGAGCTTAAATATTTGGTTATCCATTGCACCGCCACGCCTCGGGGACGCGAGGTTACAGCCGACGAAATCCGGGCGTGGCACACGGCTCCCCAACCGCGAGGCAGAGGGTGGCGGCAAGTGGGATATACCGACCTTTTTCATTTGGACGGTCGGGTCGAGCGGCTTGTCGCCAACAACGAGGATGCGTGGGTCGATGATTGGGAGATCACGAACGGAGCCGCCGGATATAACGGCGTGTCGCGGCATATCGTGTACGCTGGCGGCTGTGAGAACGACAAGGCGCTCACCCCTGCGGACACACGCACCCCGCAGCAGCTCGAAGCCTTAAAGCGGTATGTGCTGGCGTTCCATGCCCGGCATCCCCGGGTGAAGATCGTCGGGCACCGCGACCTGCCGGGCGTGCGTAAGGCATGCCCCTCGTTCGACGTTCCCGCGTGGTTGAAATCTATCGGTATTGTGCAATGAGTACGGAGTTGTTATTGGCGATTATCGGCATTACTGCGGCTCCTGTCACCTCGTGGCTCGCCTCGAAACTCACGCGGCAGAAATACAACACCGAGATCGCAAGGCTGCGCGCCGAGGTTGCCGCCACCCGCGCGGACGCCAACCGCAAGGAACTGGAGAACGTGCGTGTCGGAAATGAAATCATCATGCAGAACATCGTGCGCCCTTTGGAGGTGCAGATAAAACGACTGAATACGAATGTTTCGAGACTGGAAAAAGCCGTCGGCAAAATTTCTCTTTGCCCTTACGCTGCTGACTGCCCTGTTTCTCACGAGTTGCTCAGCCATAAAGACGGCGACGATGCAGAGCACGACGGAAAGTAACCTCGAGCACACTGTCGATTACGGTGGGGAAACCGAGACGAGCAGTACCGAAAGTTTGGAAGCGGTCGGCGATCGGCACGAACAGACCGATACCGGAACGACAACCGAGCTGACGAGCAACGAGGAGGTGACGACCACCGTGCGGGAGTACGACACGGAGAAACCGACCGATCCCGTCACGGGGACACCGCCGCTCAAACGGGAGACCACCCAAACGCGGCGCAAGACGGATGCGGGGCGGCAGACGCAGACCACCGGGCAGACGATCGACGAACACAGAGAACTATCCGGCGAATCGAGCAGTCGTGAAGCCGCCAAAACGGAATTACAGACAACCAGCGGGGAGCGCACGCATACCGACACGGACACCGAAACCCACGAACGGCGGGGGTTGAATCCACTGCAACGTTTGCTCTGCACCCTCGGGGGGCTTGCCGTCGCTGCGGGGCTCGGGTGGCTGGCGTGGAAACTCAAACGGCATTTATAAACCATTCAAACACCATTTAACTATGGCAAAAAAAGAAGATAAGGCGGAGAACCCGCAAACCAAGACCGGGGCACCTGTTCCGACCGGACAGGAACCCCCGCAGGACAACACCGGGGAGGGCATGACGGATCAGCCGCAGACGGGAGGTACGCAGCCGACCCCGGGCGGCGCTGCCGACAATGCAAAACCCGCAGCGAAAACCCCGACCAAGAAATCGGAACCGAAAGTTTCGGACGCCGTGCAGAAGGTCGGTAAAGCCCTGCTCAAAAGCAACCCCGATATGTCGGTCGTGTACATGACGGCAGACGGTCGCGGGTTCTACGAGAAAAACGACGCGGACAACCATGCCCGCACGCTCAACAACAAGGCGGTAACGCCCGTAAAGAGATAGCCGAATGCAGAGTATCAAATTCGAACGTACCAACGGCAACATCCCCAAGACGACGGCGGGACAGGATCACGTCAGCGGGTTCCTCGCCTACATGGAGGCGTTGCCGGAGGGGTTCTCGGAGGAGAACCGCATACAGGCGTGCTCCTCGATCGAGACCGCCGAGAAGCTCGGCATCACCAGCGACGAGGGCGCGGCGTGGGAAATCCGAGTGCTGCACTACCATTTGAGCGAAATCTACCGCCTCAATCCGGGCATCAGCCTGTATGTCGGCCTTTTCGCCAAGCCTGCGGGCGACACCTATACCTTTTCGGAGGTCAAGAGCCTGCAAAACTACGCGGGCGGCTCCCTGCGGCAGGTTGCGGTGTGGTGCGGGCACAAGGAGCTCGAGGCGGGCGACCTCACGGCGTTGCAGGGCATCGCAACCTATTTGCAGGAATACGACCGCCCGCTCTCGATCGGTTACGCGCCGAAAGTCGGCTCCGTCACGTCGTTGCCGTCGAGCCTCGCCGGAGCCGGGAAATGCAACGTCTCGGTCATCATCGGACAGGCTGGCAAGGGTGTCGGCGCGCAGTTGTACGCCGACAAGGGCAACACGGGGAAAGCCTCGGTTTCGGGGTTGGGCGTGTGGCTGGGCGTGACCTCCAAAGCGGCGGTACACCAGTCGATCGCCGCAGTGGAGAAATTCCCGACGGGTATCGACCTGCCCGCGTTCGGCGACGGAACGCTGCTGCGCGACCTCGACACGGCGATCGTGGAGAGCCTCGACGTCTCGCGTTACCTGTTTTTCGTGACTTACGACGGCTTTGCCGATTCGTATTTCAACGATTCGCACACAATGGACGACGCGGTGAGCGACTACGCCTATATCGAGAACGTCCGTACTATGGACAAGGCGGTTCGCGGCATCCGTAAAGCCCTGCTCCCGAAGCTCGGTGGCGAGCTCTACGTGAACGCGGAGACCGGGCAGCTCGCCTCCTACGAGGTGGAATACCTCACCGAGCTTGCGAACAAGCCGCTCGAGGATATGCAGAAAGCGGGTGAGTTGAGCGGCATGTCGGTAGAAATCGACCCCGACCAAGACGTGTTGGCGACTTCCGAGCTGGAGTTCGTCATCAAGCAGGTAGGCGTCGGGGTGCTGCGCAGGATCAAATGTAAAATCGGCTTTGCAAAAAAAGCATAAACCAATCGGCTGAATGGCAGAAGCAACGGACTTTGTCCCTCTTATCAACGGTGTGGCGCATTCGTGGGGTGACATCACGGCGACCGTCGGGGGCGTGCCTGTCGTCGGAATCACGGCGATCGAGTACGGCGACGACCAAGTTGTCGAGAACCACTACGGGGCGGGGCGTCATCCTGTCTCGTACTCCAAAGGCAGAGTAACCCCGAGTGCCAAAATCACCGTCGAAATGGGCGAGGTGGTCGGCTGGCAGGCGAAAAGCCCGACCGGGCGGCTGCAAGACCTCGCGCCGTTCCATATCGTGGTGGCGTACATTCCCGAGGACGGGCAGATCGTGATCGACAAGATCATGAACTGCCGCTTCAAGAAGAACGCCCGCAACTGGAAAGAGGGCGACACGCGGCAGCTCGTCGATCTCGAGCTGGTGCCCTCGCATATCAAGTGGCACAACAAGTAACAGCAAGTTTAACCGGGGCGGGCGTGACTGCCTGCCCCTTTTTATCGAGTGATTTATGAACAAGGACAACAACATCGAGGAGATCAAGGACGCCAAAGGCGAAGTAACCCGCACACTCGTGTTCACGGACAAGGACGGGGTGAGAACCTACAAGGACAAGGACACCGGGGAGGTCGTCAAGACGCTGCACGTCTGCGACGGCGGCGTGTCGGAGGAGCAGATCAAGGCGTGGAAATCCGAACACCGCAAGGTGCACATGATCGAGGTCGAGGACGACGGCGACCTGTTCGTCGGGTACTTCCGCCGTCCGAGTATGGAAACCGTGTCGGCGGTAAACCAGCTCGCCAAAAAGGACGAGATCAAGAGCACGACGACCCTGTTCGAGAACTGCTGGCTCGGCGGTGATCCGGTTATGAAAACCGACATGCTGGTACGCATGGGCGCGATCCGCCAGCTCGGGGAACTGTTCAACAGCGTAACCAGCCGATTAAAAAACGTGTAGAGGCGTACAGGTTGAGCGATAACGACGAAGAGCAGTTTATCGCCAAAGGGTGCGCCCTTATCCGTGCGAATTTCCATATCGACCCGTGCGAGCTCACCGAGGAGGAGTGGGCGCAGCGGTTTTCGGAGGCGGTATGGATCGAGGGAACGCGATTAACCAACCTTGCCAAGATTTTAGCAAAACTTTTCGAGACATCGGACAATGAGTGAGTACGCCTTTAATTATTCGTTCAACATCACCGGGGACGCCGCCACCGTAGCGCAACAGATTACGGGGGACGTCACCGCGTTGAACAATACCGTCAAACAGGCGTCGGGGCTTTGGGATTCGTTTGCCGGAAAGGTCGTCGCGTTCAACCAGCTTTCGCAGTTTGTCGAGGGGTTCTCGCGCACGGTGGACGAGACGCTCGCCCCGGGTGCCGCCCTCAATGCCTCGCTCGCCGACCTGTCGGCGATTTCGGGCGAGACGGGCGAGAGCCTGCGGACGATCGAGCGATACGCGCGTGATGCGGCAAAGACGTTCGGCGGTTCTGCGGCGCAGAGTGTCGAATCGTACAAACTGCTGCTCTCGCAGCTCTCCCCGGAGCTCGCCAAAACCCCGGACGCCCTTAAAGCTATGGGGGACAATATCGCCGTGTTGAGCAAGACAATGGGCGGGGACGCGAAAGCCGCCGCCGAGGTGCTCACTACGGCGATGAACCAGTACGGGGTCTCGCTTGCCGATCCTATGGAGGCGAGCCGCAAAATGGCGCAGATGATGAACGTCATGGCAGCGGCGGGACAGGCAGGTTCCGCCGAGTTGCCGACGATCAAAGTCGCGCTCGAGCAATGCGGTATGGCTGCAAAGGCTGCGGGCGTCTCGTTCGAGGAGGCGAACGCCGCGATACAGGTGCTCGACAAGGCGGGCAAAAAGGGAGCCGAGGGCGGTGTCGCCCTGCGAAACGTCATGTCGATACTCTCGACGGGGCGTTTCCTGCCGAAAGACGTCAAAGAGGAACTCACGGCGGCGGGCGTGAACATAAACGCCCTCACGGACAAATCGAAAACCCTCACGGAGCGTTTGCAGCCCCTTAAAACCGTTCTCAACGATACGGCTTTGTTCACAAAGCTGTTCGGACGTGAGAACAGCAACGCGGCAATGGCTCTCGTGCAGGGCATCGACGAGGTGAACCGTTACACGGACGTCATTTCCGGAACGAATACGGCATTCGAGCAGGCGGGGATCATCATGGAATCGTACAACGAGAAGAAAGCCCGGGTGCAAGCCCGGTTCGATGATTTCCGCATTTCCGTGTTCAACGCAACGGGCGATTTCGGCATTTGGGTCGAGACGGTCGCGGGTTCGCTCGTTCCGCTCTCGCAGCTTATGCCGCTTATTATGGGCGTCGGCAAGGCTATGATGCTGGTAAAAAGCATCAATTTTGCGGGCGTGTTCTCGTCCCTTTCGCGCATGGTGACGGTCGCGCGTTACCAGTTGATTTTCATGAACGCCGAACTCCGCACCGGGCAAATGGTGTCTGTCGGGTTCCTCGGGAACATCACCCGGGCGACCGCCGCCGTCGTGCGTTTCGCAACGGTGGGGCTGCTCTCGGGCGTAAAGGCTCTCGGGGCGTGGGTTCTCTCCCTTGTCACGGGCGGCGCGGCGTCGGCAACGTTCGCGGGCATCGCCTCGGGAGCTTTCGCCACGTTCAAGGTCGCGGCGGTCTCGGCGTGCCGGGCTGTGGGTATCGCTATTATGAACATCCCGATCATCGGCTGGATCGCCGCCGCGATCGCAGGGCTTATCGCGCTGGGCGTCTATTTTTGGAATACCTCGGCGAAATTCCGTGCCGTGCTTAAAGGTCTCGGCGCGGCGTTCGTCGCCACGTTCAAGGGCATCTGGGATTTGGCGAAAAACGTGTTCGGGTCTATCGGCGACCTTATCAAGGCGGCGTTTTCGCTCGACGGCAAAGGAATCAAGGAGGCGATCAATCGGTTAAAAGGCGGGTTCTCGGAGTTCGGCAGCAGCGTCGGCAAGGCGTTTAATGACGCATACGAGGGCGAAATGGCGCGCAGCAAGGCGGAGCAGGAAGCCAAGAAGAAAGCGGAGGCGGGCGAAACGGGCGATCCGGTCGTTGTCGCCCCGGATTCGGGCGGCGGGTCTATTTCGGCAGGACTGGCAGGCATCGGCGGCAGTCCCGACAAGGCGGATAAAATCAAAAACATCAACGTCACGATCGAGAAGGTGATCGACAAGTTCGAGATACACACGACCAACATGCACGAGGACATCGGCAAGGTCAAGGAAATGGTCGCGGAGGCTCTGACCGGGGCGGTGAACGACGTAAACTATGCGATGTAATGAGCGGATTGTCGCCTATAAGTTTTGAGTTCGTGGCGGCAGGCGTCGCCCGTCGCGCTCGTGTCGCCCTTGCGCGCCTTGTCCCCTCACAGGTAAACAAGGAGGTTCCCTCGTGGAAAGGACACGACGGAACAATCGAGGGGGCAGAGGTCGCAACGCCGATCACCGAGCGGACGTTTTGGGAGAGCCGTTACGTGCTTACGGAGCTGACCTTGTGCAAGGAGGACGGCGAAACACTGGTCGTGAACGATGCGGTCGTCACCGTCACGCAGGAGAAACACATCGTCCGCACGACGCTCGTCGGGTTGAACGGTACGATCAAGGAGTATATCTCGGGCGGGGACTATGACATCAGCATAAGCGTCGGTATCGTCGCGGTGGATTCCGACGGGCAGATCGTGGACGAATACCCGGAGGAGGGCATCCGCAAGGTGCGGGAGTTCTTGGACGAGAACAAGGCGGTCGAGGTGACGAGCGTGTTCCTGTCGATCTTCGGCATTGGGCGTATGGTCGTCACGCGGTTCTCGCTCAAACAGGAAACGGCGTCGAACCGTCAGACGATCGAGGTGCGGGCGCTTTCGGACGAGGACTATGTAATCAAGAGCACCGAGTATTAAACGGCATTTGAAAAGCGATTGAGCAGTGTTTAGGCTAACGGCGAAAATAGAGATCAGAAGTGCGAAAACGTGGGTTTTCGATAAGGTCGCCTCGGTGGAGATCACCCGCGACATCGAGACGCTCACGGACACGTGCGTTTTGCAGTTGCCTAAAAAAGTGAAATGGCAGGGCGAAAGCACGATCCCGATAGGTCGCGGCGACGAGGTGACGGTGTGGCTGGGGTATGACGGCGACCTGCAATTCGCATTCCGGGGTTTCATCACGACGCTCGGATTGAAAACCCCGACGACAATCACCTGCGAGGATTACATGTTCCGCCTCAAACAGCGTGAGGCAAAGAAGCTCGCCTACAAGAACGCCACGATCGGGCAGATCCTCAAAGACCAAGAGCTCGGCATCGGGTACAAGGTTTTCGGGGAGCAGTCGATCGGGCAGTACCGCGTGACGGCGGACACGTTGAGCGCGCTTTTGGGGCAGTTGAAAGATCACGGCGGGGTGCGGTCGTTTATCCGCATCGAGGACGACGAACCCGTGTTGTATTCGGGTGTGCTGTTCGAGCGGGGCAAGAATCCGAAACAGGTATTTGCAACGGGTCTGAACCTTATCGACGACACGCAGCTCAAAGTGCAGAATGCCGCCGACGTGAAAATCAAGGTCAAGGCGGTTTCACTTATGCCGAACAACAAGAAAATCCGGGTCGAGGTGGGCGACACGGACGGGGAAACCCGGACACTGCACACCTACAACAAGCAGGAGGCGGAGTTAAAGGCGTGGGCGAAACAGGAACTCGAACGGCTGAAACGTGACGGTCTCGTGGGGTCGTTCACGACGTTCGGCGCGGAGCTGGTCGATAAGCTCGACAACGTGGGTATCAAGATCGACGGCGAGCGCAAAGGCGTCTATCAAGTACAGAAGAACGTAATAAAATACTCCCCGAGCGGTTTCCGGCAGGAAATCACCCTCGGGGCGAGAGTGGCAGAATGACGATACAGGAAGCAATCCGGAAAATGGCGGCGGCAGGTACGGAACCGTACTGCAAGGTCTGCACGGTCGATGCGGTGGACGAGGACGCCCGCACGGTGGACTGCACACCGCTCGACGAGGGCGCGCCCCTTTTGGGCGTGAACCTGCAAGCCAACCAAGAGTGCGGGGAGGGCGTCGTGCTGTTCCCTGCGGTCGGCAGCTACGTCGTCGTGTCGTTTCTCGGGGCGTCGGTGGCGGTGGTCGTCCTCGCGGAGAAAGTCGATAAAATCGACCTCAAAATCGGGGACACCACAGCGGTGATCGTGGACGGGCAGGTCGATATTGCCGTCCGTGACACGACGGTAAAGATCAGCCCCGAGGGTGTCGTCATCAACGGCGGCGATTTGGGCGGCATGGTGAAGATCAAGCAGCTCACGCAGAAGCTCAACGACTTTATCTCGGCGTTCAACAGCCACACGCACGAGATTCCGACGGGTTCCGTTGCGGTGACGGGCAGCGCAACGGCGCAGTCAAACCCCGCTCCGGTCATGGTTCCGGCAATCACGAGCCAACACCCGAACGTCGCGGTATCGGACTACGAGGATGAAAAAGTGAAACATTGATCGAATGGTTGGAATGTTAATAGACCCGGACACGGGCGATTTGCAGGTCAAGGACGGTGCGCTGGCACTCGGGGACAATACCGGGCAGGTTGCCGAATGCGTGCTTTTGGCAGCCCGGGGCGAGTTGAAAGAACACCCGCTTGTGGGTGCGGAGATTACCAAGCTGGCAAACGGCAACGGTGATCCGCTTTGGAGCAACAACGCGAAACAGATGCTCCAAGCGTGCGGCGTTCCGGTTTCGCGCGTTTCGATCGACGACAACCGCATAACGATAGAGTGATGAACAAGGTAAAACCCCTCGACAGGCAGAGCCTTATCGACGTCGCGCTGCAAACGAGCGGCAGCGTGGAAGGTGCCCTCGGCATGTCGATCAAAAACGACATCCCGGTATCGGGCGAACTTGCCCCGGGCGTGGAACTCGAGACCGCCCCGGTGGTCGATAAACTGGTTCTCGGGCGTTACGAGGCGCGGGGCGTCCGTCCGGCGACCGATATTTCGGCGGAGGACGTGGCGTGCGTGCCCTACGGGGGTATCGGTTTTATGGGGGTTGAAATTGATTTTATAGTGAGCTAATGGCGAGGACTATTGCAGAAATAAAAGACGGTATCGCCGGGGATTTCATGCGCAACGAGGACGTGGCGCGTGCCTACGGCTTCGAGGCTGGCGACAGCTTTACGGCGCATTTCAGCAAGGCGTCGGTGGAGAGCGTGCTGTTCTACATTTTCGCGTGCGCCGCGTGGGTCGTGGAGAGCCTTTTCGACGAGCACAGGCGGGAGGTGAACTCGTGTATCGAGGAGATTTTGCCGCACCGCCCCAAATGGTACCGGGACAAGGTGCTGGGGTTTATGAAAAACAAGGCGTTGATTGCTGACACGGACAGGTACGACACGGAGGGCATGAGCGAGGACGACATCGCCGCCGCAAAGGTGGTGAAACATGCCGTCGCGGTGGAGAACAACGACGCCTCGATTCTGACGATCAAGGTTGCCGGGGAAAACGGCGGGGTGCGTCAGAGGTTGGACGGGGAGACCGAAACGCAGCTCGCGGCATATATCGCCGAGTTCAAGGACGCGGGGGTGCGCATCAACTTGGTAAATATCGACGCCGACACGTTCAACTGCGAGGTCGATATTTATTACGATCCGATGCTGTTGCCCGAGGAGGTGGAGGGCGCGTGCCGCGAGACGGTACGGGCATATATCGAGAACCTCCCGTTCAACGGCGAATATACGAACATGGCACTCGTGGATGAGTTGCAGAAAGTCGAGGGTGTGAAGATCGTCGAGTTCCGGGGCGCGACGACCTCGGCCAGCGGGGAAACGGCTCTCGTCCCGATCAACGCCCGTCATATCCCCGTCGCCGGATATTTCAAGACGGGGACGATTACGATAAACAGGTACGTGTATGAGTAAGTACGAGGTAAATATCAAGCGTTTCGCGCTGCTCCTGCTGCCGACGTTCTGGCGTCGTCCGATCCTTGCGACGCTCGTCTATGCAGCGGTCTCGCCGCTGGGGTACCTGCACACCCGTTTCGTGCTGTTCCGCCGCGATACCGTTTACCGCCTCACCCACAACGGGCAGGTGTGCTACCTGCGGGCGCTGCTGAACGACAAGTTCGATCCCATCGACCGGAGGATCACAATCACCGAAACGGTCGAAAACGTGGGCTTCATCACCCTGCACAAACGCGAGGAGGACGCCGAGGTGCTGGTCCCGCGCCGCGGATCGGGCCGGATCCTGATTCTCAACCGCCGCGGCTACGGCGGGGTGAGCGGCTACGACTTCTGGGTGAATATCCCGCTGGCGCTCTATGACAAGCTGGACATCACGCAGGTCCGGGCCGTGGTGGATGCGTACAAGCTGGCTTCGAAACGATTCTCCATAAACTACATTTGACGATGAAACAGATACAGGGCAGGTTCCTCCTGCAATCGAACAAAGACTTTCCGGCCGACTGCGAGATGCTCGACTATATGCAGACCAACGCGCACGTGGTGTCGATCATCGGCAACCTGGCGGGCGACAAGGCGATCCTGCTGGGATGCGCACTCACGGGCGGCGGCACGCAGCGGAACGAGGGCTACGTGTTCCTGCGCACGAAGGAACACCCCGAGGGGGAGGTGCTCTACTGGGAGGGCGGCTCCATTTCGGGCGGTATGTACCTCAAACAAGCCGCGATCCCGGTACAGGCCCAGGGGTACGAATATCCGCAAGCCTACGTCGAGCGGTCGCTGGCTCCGGGCGTCGGCGAGGAGAACTACAAATGGGAGGACTTCCACGAGGCGCAGTCGCTGCCCGAACTCGAAGCGCAGATCGTGGCGTTGCAGACCGCCCTGGCCAAGATTCAGCGCACGCCGCTGGGCATGGTCGAAATCTGGGCAGGATCCCGCATCCCCGACGGCTACGCCCTTTGCGAAGGGCAGCAGCTCAAGCAGTCGGAGTACCCCGAACTCTACAAGGCCATCGGCAGCACCTACAACAATGCCTACGACTGCAACGGCCGGAAGCTCTCGACCACGAGCGGTTATTTCCGCCTGCCCGACCTGCGCGGCCGCTTCGTGGTGGGCTACAACGTCAGCGATGCCGACTACGGCAGCTACGGCAAGGTGGGCGGCGAGAAGAAACACACGCTCACCGTCGATGAGATGCCCTCGCACGCACACGGGGAGAATCTTTGGACCGGAGGTAACGGCAGCTGGCGCAGCGGCGGCAACAACTCCTATCCCGAGGCCGTGTCGTGGCATGACCGCACGACGCCCTTCGGAACGACGGACCGCACGGGCGGCGGCAGCTCGCACGAGAACCGACCGCCCTATTACACGCTGGCCTATGTCATGCGGACGAAGTAAAATTCTTATCACGCGATTACAGAATGGCAATCAGAGTACGTGCGCAGCTGCGCAAATGGTTCGGCCGGGGAATGTACCCAACGGCCGAGCAGTTCTCGGACCTCTTCGACAGCTTCTTCCATAAGACCGAGGACAAAATCCCGATGAGCGGGGTCGAGGGGCTTACCGACCAGCTCAACGGGAAATACAATACGGCCGAAGGGCGGGAGCTGGAGAAGAAAGTGCAGAAAGTAACCGACGACCTCTCCGTCCATGTAGCCTCCTCCGAGAAGGCGTTCAATGAGGTCCAAAATGACATCGAGGCGCTCGACGGCAGACTCGACGACGAGATCGAACGTGCCAAAGGTGAAGAGGCCGCGATCCGCAGGGAACTGGCCGCGGGCGATGCCGCGACGCTCTCCTCGGCCAAATCCTATACCGACACCTCCGTTGCTGCCGAAGCCGGTAAGCGCGAACAGGGCGATGCGACGACCCTCCAAGCCGCGAAAACCTATACCGACACATCTGTCGCAGCGGAAGCCGAGGAGCGGACACAAGGCGATGCCACGACCCTTTCTTCGGCCAAGACCTACACCGACACCTCCGTGGCGGACGAGGCCCAGAAGCGCGGGCAGGGCGATGCCGCGACGCTTCAGTCGGCCAACAGCCACGCCGATGCGGCCGTGGCTTCGGAGAAATCCGCCCGTGAGAGCGGGGACCGCACGACGCTCGAATCGGCAAAGGCATACGTGGATAAGGCCATCGCCGAACTGGTGGACGGCAGCCCTGCGGCACTCGATACGCTCAAGGAGCTGTCGGCCGCCCTGGGCAACGATCCGAATTTCGCTACGACCGTCGCCACGCAGATCGGCCAGAAGGTCGATAAGGTTGCGGGCAAGGGCCTTTCTACCGAAGACTACACCTCGGAGGAGAAGGCGAAACTCGCGGGTGTGGCCGCCGGAGCGAACAACTACCAGCACCCGGCCACACATCCGGCGACGATGATCGAACAGGATGCCTCGCACCGTTTCGTGACCGATACGGAGAAAACGACCTGGAACGGTAAGGCATCGACGGCCGTCGTCACCCAATCGGCCAACGGTCTGATGTCGGCGGCCGACAAGAAGAAACTCGACGGCGTGGCTGCCGGGGCGAACAACTACCAGCATCCGGCCACGCATCCCGCTTCGGTAATCGTACAGGATTCGACGCACCGCTTCGTGACCGACACGGAGAAAACGACCTGGAACGGTAAGGCATCGACGGCCGTCGCCACCCAATCGGCCAACGGGCTGATGTCGGCCGCAGACAAGAAGAAGCTCGACGACCTGACGGGCGGCGAGCTGGTCATCCAATGTTCAATCCCCGGAATGAATTGACGCTATGGCAGCAAAAATGACAATCCAAACCCGGACACAGCTTCCGGTCTATACGGCGGAGACACTTGCCGCCAAGAATCCCGTCCTGCTCAAGGGCGAAATCGTCTATGAATCCGATACCGGACGCCACAAACTCGGCGACGGCACGACGGCCTGGAACACACTGGCCTATGCCTCCGATGTCGAAAAAGTACCCGCATTGCGGTGGAAGGTGCAAGGGGGAATGCTTTACGTCAAACCCGCGACCGACCCTGCGGATCCGATTCTTAAACGCTGCAGCGTCGGAATACTCCACTACAAGAATGCACGAGTCCGAAAGTCGAGCGCTGCGAAGCTGCGCCCGACCAGCAGCGGGTTCAAACTCGTGCAGGACAGATTTTCACGCGACGAGTTGTCGTGGACATCGACACGCATCGATCCGATCCCGTTCGAGTCCGACAAAGCGGACAAGAGCGGCTGGCTTCCGGTGATCTCCGTCGAGGCCCTGTTCGGCAGGTGGGTGACACGGATCAGCGATACGTCTTATTGCGGGAAGGTCAAGTTCGATCTGCACAGAGGAATCAACATCTGCGGGCGAGGGGCCGGGCAGGACGAGTTCGGAAAACTAAAAATGTACGTATCATTCTACTCCGGCGTAGTCCTTTTCGTCGGCGATGCCCAAAGACGCATCGAAGGACCGCGCAGTTATTTCAAAGTTGCTGCAAGCAACTGCGGTTTGACACCGTCAGTCTTGCATATCTGAATATTCTGGTGACGGGGACGCAGAAAGTATGAACTCCTACGGGGGGAAATATGATACAGCGCACTCATTTTGGGGATGCGGATATACGGACTCGTCACCTTTTTTGAAACCTGATCGATATGAACAAAACCATACAGAGCCGGATCCAGCATCCGGTACATACCGCAGCGACTCTCACGGCCAAAAATCCCGTCCTGCTGAAAGGAGAGGTCGTCTATGAATCCGACACGCGCAAACACAAAATCGGAGATGGCGCCACTGCCTGGAACGCCCTCTCATATGCCGGGGGGGGGGAATTTTGAGGGGCCTGTTTCGGCCTCGAACATCACACAAGACGCGAACCACCGCTTCGTAAGCGACGCGGAGAAAACGACCTGGAACGGCAAAGCATCGACGGCCGTAGCCACCCGGTCGGCAAACGGCCTGATGTCGGCAGCCGACAAAAAGAAATTGGATGTCATTCCAACGCAAGGTCTAATTTCATCTTCAACAATGACCCTCGGCAGTACATTGAAATTAAGTTCCAATGTAAGCTACCTCGAAGGCCGAGGATATGTTTCGTATATACGAGAGATAGGACGAACCCAAACCTCGTTTGCGATCGACAGTACGATTCCGGCAGGATCCGCTCCGCTTCAAATTATCGAATTGGTATTGAGATGCATAGCGGGACTGGAGAATAACCTGACCATTTCTCTTTTGCTGGCAGGCGATGCCGCCAATTCGAGCATCGCCATCCCCAAAGGCTCGAAACTGATTACTTTGAGCTTTATGATGTTGAACGGCCATATCGATAAATATTCCTGTTATAGAGTTTCCGTAATATGATGAAAATCGTATATAATCGTTTTATTCCGTTCGGCCGCTTCACGGCATTGACCGTGCTGGTCTGGCTGTTCGTGAAAGAGGGCGTCGCATTGACGGCCCGACTACTCAATCACGAGAAAATCCACATGCGGCAGCAACTGGAGATCGTCGCCGTTTGTCTGCTGGGTACGGTGGCGGCACACCTCCTGTTCGGGGTTTCCGCATGGTGGATGCTGGCGGCCGTTCCGGCGCCCTTATTGATTTACGGCCTTTCGGTCGCAATAGAAGTTCTCCTGCCGCCCTACAACCGCGCCTACGGGAACAGTTGTTTTGAAACCGAGGCGATCTACAACCAGCACGATCCCCTCTATACCCGTCGATGGTGGCGGCATCTGTTCGCGTGGATCACCTACATCCCTAACCGCAAATATCCATACATCCCACCTGAAAAACGACCGCCGATGATGAAAAACTGATCCATAACATGGGGGCATGAAAAAGCCCCCGGCCGTAAGTAGAGATCTCACCCACATACTTACGCAAGCGCGCGCCGAAGACGCACGACCGAGGGCTGGAGCCTTCTGTCGCGTCTTCGGCGCATTTATATGCAGTATGTGGGTGAGATGCGACAAAGATAAATATTATTCACCTCAAAACAATATTTGAATGGCATTTAATTACAAAGAGCAGTATGGCGTAATCGTCATCTGCAAGGATGAAAAAGAGCAGCGGGAGATTTACGAACGGCTCCTCGCTCAAGGTTTGACTCTTAAAATTGTTACTGTATGATTGTAAAAGTAAAACACCATTGCAGCGACTTCAACAGTTACCGAGCCGCACGAGTAAAAAGCCTTTTCAATGCTGAGAACGGCTGTGATTGGGAACGCTCGGCCGAGCTTCCCGTCGAGGGGCTGGACTGGAAAATCGGTCTTATTGTCGGCCTTTCCGGAAGCGGCAAGACAAGTATAGGCAGCCGCATTTTCGGTGAGCCCATCTATGACTTGTACGCTGGGTGGGATGCCACGAAGCCTATCGTCGATTGCATCGCCCCAGACGGAGATTTCAATGCCGTAACGGGTGCATTGTCAGCCGTCGGCCTGGGTGATGTCCCGGCATGGCTCCGGCCATTTCCCGTCTTGAGTAACGGTGAGAAGTTCCGCGCTGGCCTGGCCCGCCTGGTATGTGAACGGCCCAAACGGGCAGTCGTCGACGAGTTCACTTCGGTAATCGACCGACAAATCGCCAAGGTCGGAGCGGCCGCTTTCGCAAAGACATGGCGAAAAGGTGATGGGCAGGTTGTCCTGCTTTCCTGCCACTACGATATTATCGAATGGCTGCAGCCGGATTGGGTATATGATATGCAGGAGGCCCGGTTTTACAATCGGGACTGCCTTCAACGCCGCCCCCAGCTCAAACTTCAAATTTATAAAGTCCGGGGAACTGTGTTCCCCCGATTGTTTAAGCAGCATTATTATTTAGACCTGCCTGCCCCTGTGGCTGCCGAGTATTTCGTCGGATTCATCAACGGTGAGCCTGTCTGTCATGTAGCAGTCTCACCGTTATTCACCGCAGGAGCTTATAGGGCGACGCGGTTGGTCGTGATGCCCGAATGGCAAGGAATTGGAGTTGGCACAAAGTTCCTCGCCGCCGTTTGCGAATATCATCGTCAAGGACATGGCCGATGCGGCAAAATGCTGCCCGTATTCTTCCATACGTCGCACCCGCAGCTATGCGGGGCACTCCGTCATTCCCGGAAATGGGTACAGACGGCGGCAAGCCTGTATGGGGCGAATAAAACGAAGTCCATAAGCTCATTGATTAAATCGGCGGCAAGGAAAGGACAACCAGGCCGACCAACGTCTGGCTATGGCGGTCATTTCCGAGCCGTACAAGCGTTTAAATATATTAATAATGGTTGTTAAGATATTAGGAAACTCCGATACAACGGCCTATAAAGAGGCCGAACGAGTGGTTAAGTCGCTGGGGCTGGCAGTTTGGAATGAAACCTATTTTTTTGTGGATGTCGCTATCGCTCCGTTATTGATTGAAAGGGTGAGCAACGAAGAACTGGCAGAACCCAACCTGGGAACGCTGATATTCCATCCGTCACCGCTTCCGTATGGCAGAGGTGCATCCTCGATACGCTGGGCGTATAGACGTCAAGAACCTATTACGGCTGCGACATGGTTTTGGGCGGATAGTGGCCTTGATACGGGGGACATCTGCGAACAAGAGATCGTTAAGATCGACTACAACCTTCGACCGCGGGAGTTTTATGAACAGGAGATCATTCCGGCTATGCAAAGGACATTAAAACGCTGTTTAAACGATCTACAAAAAGGTATCAAACGGCGAGTTCCACAAATAGAGAAATACGCAACTTTCGATAAGCGAATTTAAGTGAACGAAGCGCACCCAATGGGTACGCTTCGTTTTTTTTGAGGAAGTCGTTTCGTTTAAAATCCGTCGAACATTTGGATTTGCGGATTATACAGGAGAAAATGCCCCGCAGGATGTCATAACAGAACGTGAAGCCCAAAACGACCCAAATAAAGTCGATACCCCACACGTGGAAGCCCAAAGCCACCGCCCCGACCTTTACCGCCAACCCGACCTTTGCCTTTATGCCAAGTGGAAGGTTGGAGGATTTCTGTTTCCATTTATTTTTCTCTTCGTTTCTCATAACCTTTGACTTTTTTTTTATGCCGTAGCGGAGCCGGTATGGATGGAATCTGTTTCGGTAGCATCAAAAGGTGTCGGGGATAGCTGCTGCAAGATTTTGTCGGAAAATACGCTCGCCCGCAGGGAAAGAGGAAGATTTTGCGGCAAACCGCCCCGCGGCCCGATCTTGCAGCAGCGTGAGCCCCGTAACTACCTTTGCTACTGACAACAGATTTCCATACCGCGCTCCGCGGCATGAAAAAAAGAGAGGAAAAGGTTATGGGAGAGAAACGGGGAGAAAACGATATGCCGTGAACGCTCGCGAAAGTCGGTTCACGGCTCACCCTGCATGGAATGATAAATCGCCCGCGAACATTTCCTTTCACGGGCGATTGGCGTATCGGAGCGTGCCGATCCCGTATCGGCGGAGGATCGTTTCCGCCGGACGTGGCGCCACTCGCTGCCACTTTTAAGACGGATACGTCCATATACCACTGGCTGATAACAAGATACTGTTCATTTGTGTACTTTTGGGCATCCGGGAAACAAAAAATGAAACAGAACATGGAAATAATAAGTATGGACGTGAAGGCTTTCGACGCGCTGGCAGGGCACGTGGAAGCCATTGAAAGAAAAGCCGAGGCGTTATGCCGCAGGCAGGAGGACGTGAGTTTGAAAAAATGGCTGGACAACCAGGATGTCTGTGACGTGCTGGGTATATCGAAACGTACCCTGCAAACCTACCGGGAGAAAGGGTTGCTGCCTTTCAGCCGCATCCGTCACAAAATCTTCTACAAACCGGAAGATGTCGGGAAACTGCTGCAATCGTCGCACTATCCTAATACCGCCGCGTTATGAGCCATTATTTCATCGACAAGCACGATCCGCGTGTGGCGGATCTCTTCCGGCGTTTGGAAAAGGCCGGCAAGGCACTGGATAAACTGGAATCCTCCGGAGGCCGGACACTCAAGGGAGAGCGGTTCGTCACCGACGAGGAATTGTCCCGGCTGCTGAAAATCAGCAGGCGTACATTGCAGGAATACCGCACGGCGCGGATCATTCCCTATTATTTGATTCAGGGCAAGGTACTATACATGGAATCCGAGATACAGAAATTCCTGGAAGATTCCCGGAAGAAATGTATCGGGGGACAGGAATGGGTATAAAAGAAGAACGGCCAACGTTTTGGCCGTTCTTCTTTTTCAGTTCAATATCGTGTTCATGCCGGGGAGCTGCCAGACGACGGCGGTCGTCGTGGCCCTTCGGACAAGCCACCGTCGGAAGGCTTCGGCATTCCCGGATTTTAAGCGGAAAGCCAGCGCGGCGATCATTTCGAGCGAATACAGCTCGACAATACCGCCGTCACGGTTGCGCTCCCGGCGGTAAACCCGCTCCTCACGGAGTATGCCGCTTTTGAGTATGGAGCGGATGTTGCTCCCCACGGCAGGAACGAAGACTCCGAACAGGTCGGCAATCTGGTGGCGCGTGAGCCATACACGGTTCTCCGGCGCGTGGATTTCCACCCGCCCGTTTTCAATGCTGATAGGTTCTCTTGTCGTCATAGTCATACAAATTTATCAATTTTTGTTATACTGTTCAACCGTTTACCGTTATAATATCTGCCGTTTCCGGTTCGTCCTCCTCGTAGAGATTTATTTTCCGGCCTTTGGTCTGTTCTTTCAGACGTTTCATGTCCTCGTCCACCTTGCGGTCGGTCACTTTGGCGTAAATCTGCGTGGTGGAAATGCTCTTGTGTCCCATCATGCGGCTGACAGTTTCGATAGGCACACCCAGCGAGAGCGTGATATGTGTCCCGAAATTGTGCCTCGCCTTGTGAAAGGTCATGTCGAAGCCGTATGTCCGTCCCAGTTCTCTGGTGAGCTTGATGAGATACCCCCGGCAATAGAGGTTGAAAATCCTGTCGCTTTTACGCTCGTGGCGGTATTTCTCGATGATCTGCAACGGCACGTTCAGCAGGCGGATGGCCGAGGGCGTTTCGGTCTTCTGGCGCCGGATGTGTATCCAGTACGTTCCGTCGTCCGACTGCGTGATGTCTTTTTCGGACAAGCGTTTCAGGTCGGCGTAGGACAACCCCGTGAAGGTAGCGAAGAGAAACCAGTCCCGCACCCGCTGGAGGTTGGGTTTATCGACGGGAGTTTCCATCAGCTTTTTGAGGTCTTCGAGTTTCAAATGGCGGCTCTTGCGCCGGGGCAGTTCCGGGTGCAGCTTCCCGTAAGGGTCGCGCCGGAGTGTACCCTGACTGACAGCCCGCTTGGTCATTTTTTTCAACCGGTAAAGATGCTCGTGTACTGTCTTGGGTTTCATTTCACGATCTGTACGCAGGAATATTTCAAAATCATCGTAGAACTCCCGGTCAAGGCTCCGCAACGCTACATCCTCCTTTTCCTTCCTTTTTTTCACGAAGGAGGCTAAAATATTATAGGAGTTCTCGTAACTTTCATAAGTTTCTTCCTTGCGATCCACGCCGACACGCTTGCGGAACTCCTCGTTATGCTCGCGGAACAAGGCAAGGAGGGTGAACGGTTTCTGCCCGATTCCTTCCACGGCGTTTTTGACCAGCTCGGCCGTCACGAAACCGAGGCTTTTACGAATATGACGGTAATGTCCGGTGATTTTTTCGGTCAGTTTCTCTATTGCCAGGTTTACCGTTCGGGCGTTCTCGCTTCGTCCGTTCGCCCTTTTGGTTTCCGGATTCCAAAGCGATGGATCGACAAACGCGTTGATATTGATCGGGGCCGACTTGGCGTCGATGCTTACCTTGCATAACAATTTACATGTTCCGTCCTTGCGGACTTTCGTGCGGTTGATGTAGAACAGCAGGGAGAACGTGCTGCGGCGTTTTATCTCTTTATTATTCGTTTCCATAATCGTTGTGAATTTGATTGTCAATGATAGATTAAATAGCTACGGAGAAGCGGCCGGCAATCTTTTCCTCTAAAGACCGGGTATCCATGTCGATCTTGTCATCGGTCACTTTGGCGTAAATCTGCGTCGTGGAAATGCGGCTATGCCCCAGCATTTTACTGACGGTTTCAAGCGGGACACCATGCGAAAGCGTGATCTCGGTGGCGTAGGTATGGCGTCCGCAGTGAAAGACGAGTTTCCGTTCAATTCCGCAAATGGCGGCAATACGTTTCAGTGTCCGGTTGAGTTCGTTGTTGCTGTACATCGGCAGCAGTTTTCCTTCCGGGGCCATATCCCGGTACTTGTCGAGGATGAGCAACGGTATGTCGAGCAACGGCACTTCATAGTCGATTTTCGTCTTCTTGCGGGCGGTCTTGATCCATACCTCACCGTCCTCGGCCACTTCCAGATCCTCCGTCGTCAGGCGGCACATGTCCCCGTAAGGGATACCCGTGTAGCAGGAGAAGAGGAACAGGTCGCGGATATGGTAGAGTTTCGGGTCGTGCAGGGGTGTGGTCATCAGCCGTTGTAACTCTGCGGCGGTAAGGTATTTCTGTTCCCGCTCGGGATGTTCGGCTTCATACCCCGCGAACGGGTCGGCAGTGATAATCCCTTCCGCGATGGCTTCCCCGACAATCGTGTTCAACCGTGTGACAAGCAACACGATAGTTCCCAGGGCAAAGCGGCGCTCCGTGCGTAGGTAGAGGTCATAGTTGTCGATGAATGAACGGTTCAGGGCCGTGAAAGGAACATCCGACAACTTGTATTTCTCCTGGATGAAAGCAGCCACACAGTTACAAGCATAGCGGTAAGATTGTGCTGTTCCCTTTTCCCGGTTCACGCCGACACGTTTTTCGAAATGTTCGATGAACGTCCGGAAATAACCCAACAGGGTTTCCTGCCCGAAAGCCGTCCCCAACAACAGATTCCTTATTTCTTCAGCCGTTACATTCTCACGGGTGGCTGACAGTTCGTCATAAATGGAAATGGCTGAAGCTCGCAAATCGTCCAGTTGCCGGTTGATTTCCCGCGCGGCGTTACTTTTACCCGTGGCACGTCCGGATGCCCACAGTGCAGCGGGTACGGACATTTTCGCACTAAAAGCCGCTTCTGAAAATTTGCCGACAACAAGTTTCGCCATGACCGGGCAATGTCCCTCGTCATTCATTTCGCTCTTTTTGAGGTAGAACGTAACCGTTACATCCGTCTGTTTCATAACTCTATTTTTTATGTTGCAAAATTACTTGATATAGAGTTATTTACAGTTATGAAAATTATAGCGGAACAAAGAATAAAACCCCGGATGCCGGTAACATAACCTGTATTTCCATGAAAAACGGAAAAAAACGGTTATCTTTACGGGCAAAATATAGGGTTCTTTGCATGGTGAACGGTAAAACCGCAGGTGGTCAAGCGTTATTTTGCCGGATTATCCGGGGCTAAAAAAGGCAACGGATAAGTAGCAAATCTTTCTCTTAACCTTTCATTATCCTGCATTTTAGCGATTTGGAAAGGTATAGAAGAATTTGGCTTAACTCTCCTCAATACCAAACACTTACTTTATTTATCCAAATTTTGCCGTTTTTTTGCGAGTTCTTCGTATCTTTGTCGCAAATATCGTCGTATGGGACAGAAAAAAAAGACGGGTGTCAGCCCGAAAACGATAAAATGGATCTGGTACGCGGCTTTCGCACCCTTTGCGCTCGTGGCGCTGATGCTGGTGCTCACGGTCTTCGGCGTGTTCGGCCGCATGCCCTCGTTCGAGGAGCTGGAGAATCCCCGCAGCAACCTCGCCACGGAGATCTACTCCGAGG
>OHBW01000065.1_pt1 | contig 41907 bp, 43 predicted proteins | sample 1577411 | NCBI WGS metagenome assembly OHBW01 (sample SAMEA3879534, study PRJEB24766) | human gut metagenome | biome: human-associated habitat; feature: feces | place: USA | collected 1985/1987 | reverse complement strand
CTGCTGTCAATGACTTCGGTGGTTCGAATCCACCTTCCCCCACCAAAACGCCTGATATTCTCTGAATATCAGGCGTTTTTGCAACTATTTTTGTATTTCTGATTTTCTAGAAAAGAGGATGATAGGACTGTCCACCCTGCGGCATCATAGAGCGACAGGTCAACAAAATCGCCATGCTGAAACAGAAAAAGCAGCACTACGAAGAAATTCTCCGCCGGGAGCTTGACGGCCTCGACAATGAATTTGAAACGCTGCGGCTTCTGTCGCAGGACAGGAACTGTTCGTGAGTGCAAATGGCCTACGATTTTGGAAAGCGGCTTGACATGGATTTTTGATGGATATACGGCAGCCCCGGCTCGGAATACTCTGGGCCGGGGCCTCTGTTTTGTCTCATAGAATGGGAATGTAATTATAAGAGTTATAGATTGGTGCAGTTGCCAGTCTTGTCAGTTTTATGCCTGCATCTCATTGCTGTCAGCATAGCAGCTCTCGTCCGTCTGTGCGGCCAGAAAATCGAAAGCCGTCCGGCCATAGAAATCGTCCGCGTTGATGACGGCGAACGGGCCGTTTACCACGCCCTTGCAGCAGGCCAGCGCATGGCCGGTGCCCATGGCTTGGCGCGTCCGGCCGGGACGGAAATGCCCTCCGGCAGACGCTCCAGCTCCTGAAAGACATAGGAGACATGGAAATACCGTTCCATGCGGTCGCCGATGCACGCACGGAATTCTCCTTCCATCTCGCGCTTGATGATGAACACCACATCGCGGAAACCGGCGCGCCATGCGTCAAACAGGGAAAAATCAATGATGATGTGCCCCTCCGGATCGACCGGCTCGATCTGCTTGAGGCCGCCGAAGCGGCTGCCCATGCCTTCGGCCATAATCACGAGTGACGGGTTTTGTCTGCCCAATTTATTACCTCACAATACAAAGCAAAGCTTCATCTGGCAAGGATTCCGGTTGCCTCGTAAAACTGCTGCTGGGATAGAAGCTGCGTTTTTAATTGGGACTGGAAGCGATTTTGCGGGATAAACGCAGCAATTTCATCCGGCTGAATGTCCCAACGGAGCACATATCGTGCAGCTGCGTTGGATGCGGTGCGTCCGACGATTTGAAAACGCTGTTGAAAAAATGAAATATTGGAGTATACTCCAACCAGAGGCAGCAGTGTTTCATCCAGCAGCCAGGAGTGGCAGCTGAAAAACCGGAACGCATACGCTGGGAAGTGTTTTGGAAAAAATGCGCGTGCCCGCGCGAACGAGGTGTCGCACGCCGCAGGATCGAGCGAACCGCCGCGGCAGATGTGCACAGACACCAGCGGCTCGCCCGGTTCAAGTCCAAAAGCCGGGGCGGAAAAGTCCGCCGGCTCCATGCAGAATTGAAGTCGTCCAAGCTGGAACAGCCGCAGCGTCAGATGATTCGTCAGCCATGCGCTTTCGGCAAGGCCGATCTTGCCGCTATAGCTCCAATATTCGGAGGCCCAGCGGCCGATATCGTTGATCGTATGATAAAATACCTCGTCCGGAAGCTGGTGCCTTTGATAATCGTTCAGCAGCTTCTGACTCCAAAGGAGCGCTGCGAGCAGATCCGTCTTGGGATCACCGCTCCAACGGAGCGTGTCTGCCCTGTAAATTTCGGCGGCCTGAGAACGTGCCGGAAGCAGCGCTTCCTCAAAGTCCTTTTGATAGAGCGCGTCCAGACCCTGACGGGTATATTCCTGCCGCGCAAAGGAAATCGCCTGTTCGATGTTGTTCATTTTGTACCCAACCTGTAGAGATTTCTCAGGAAGCGCTTTGCGACCGGGTTTTCCTGCCGCAGATCCAACTGGCAGATCACATAGTGCTTGCCCTCGTATAGCTTTTCTGCCGCAGCCAGTACTGGCCCCCAATTTCCCTGTTCGTCCATATTGTTGGACAAAAGAATGGGTGTGAAGCCTTCGACGGTAAACGTCGTGTCCAGCAGCGGCGTGATGCAGTCCTCCTTGGCGTCATACCAGTAGGAGAAGTCCTGCTCCTTAAATTCCGCGACAGCCGGGTAGCCGGTCTTGCGGGAGACGAAGTGCAGCGGGAGCATGCCGCAGGGCTTGACCGTCACGGTTTCGCCCGCAACGGTATGCACGCCCGGCTCCAGCTTCAGAATGACAACATTGTCGTTCGGTACGACAGTCACGTCCTGAAATACGGTCAGCTTCTGCTCTGCGTCATTGACAACGTCCCCGTTCCCGTCCAGCAGGACGGCGCGGAGCGTCAGCATTTCGCGGTCTTGCGCGGTCTCTGCCGGGAATTCGGCGCTGGCGATATAGGCTGCGCGGCAGGCGTCCGCGTGCGCGGGGACGCGCCCGGTCTGAATCAGCTTGTTTTGTTCGTTGTAAAGCTCAAAGGCAAGCGTATACGCGCCGGATTTCGCGGTATCATTGCACAGGAACGCTTCGATCTGAATCGTTTCGCCCGCCGTATAGGCAAAGCGGTCGGTGCGTAGCGACACCAGCAGGGGCGCGAGTGCATCTCGGTAGGCAAAATACGCCTGCTTCGGGATGCGCTTGCAGTCCATGATGGACTTCATCCAGCCGCTGGGCCATGCGTCGATGAACAGATGAATGGCGTTCGAGACCATGCGGTCGTCGCGGCGGAATGCCTCGGTCATCATGCGCGCGGCAAAGGCCTGATACCGCTGGCTGCGGCTGATCCAGCCCTGCATATCCTCCTGCGTGTCATAGAAAAAGCCGCTGAAGCTCTTTGTCTGGCTGCGGACAATGCGGCCCGGGTCAAACGGCTCACGCATCCATTCGCGCGGGTAGCACTCCTCCATGACCTCCGCTGAATCCAGCCCCTCTGCGCCGTATTCACCGCAGCCATAGTACCAGCCGGGCTTGACCGGCAGCCAATAGCCCCGGTGCAGACGGCCGATGTCAATGCCGTGGCCGTTATACCACATGGGGTAGCAGTGGTTGTCCGGCATCCCGTCTGTGGGCGGGTCATAATCGCCGTCCACGTGCTTGATGACCTGATCGGGGTTCGAGAGCTTCACAACAAGGTCACAGCAGGTGAAGAAGTTTTCCAGTTCCGGACGGATCAGATGTCGGTGCGGCTCGTTGTTGGCGTTCGGAAACGGCTCGTTGATATAACTGACGACGACATTGCACGGATGCTTACGCACCATGCGCGCCAGTTCCTCCGCTTGCCGGATGCCCTCCGGGACGCGGAAGCGGCGCATGACGCCGAACAGCGGAAGATCCGTCTGCGTCATAAGGCCGAGCTTGTCGCAGTATTCGTAGACCTCATCCTGCACCGGCCGCTGCGTCAGACGCAGAAAATTCATGTTGCAGAGTTTGGCCAGCAGAATATCGTCGATCAACTGCGGAAGATCGCCGCGCAGCACGTCCTGCTGCTCAAAGCCCATCGTATTGGCCCCGCGCAGACGGACGGAGCGGCCATTGAGATAGAACATCCCCTTGCGCTGCGGACTTTCTGTGTCCTGCGTAAAGCTGCGCATACCGAACTGCTGTGCAAGGCGGTCGGTGCACGTCCCGTTTACAAGAACGGCTGCATGGAGCTGGTACAAATACGGGGTTTCCAGATCCCACAGCTTTGCGTCCGGCAGGTCAAATTTGAGTTTGTACAGATTCTTTCCGTGCTTGAGCGGCATGGGAATGCCCTTTCCAAGCTCGGACTTGACGGCGGCCTCCGTCAGGCTGTCGCCCATGCCGACAAAGCGCGTCGTCTCCGGCGTAAAGCGGTGGTCTTCAAAGACCGTCTCGGGGAAGTTCTGCCCGTAGAGTGAAAGCGAAAGCTCGACCGGGAGGGTATCATATCTGTCGTTCTGAATTTCCAGCCATGCTTCTGCCTTCCCGTCCAGCGGACGGATATAGAGGTCGCTGATATGGACGGGATTTCGGATCTCCACATAGACGCGGTTATAAATGCCCGTCCCGGAGGGGCAGTGGTGCCAGCCGTCCAGCGGACCGTCCCAGCCGAGACCGGTGGCGGCATAAAGCTTGTCGCCTTCTGTTTCTTCGCTGCCGCCGGGATCGTTTCCCATATAAATATGGTCATTATACAATTCAACTTTCAACCGGTTTGTGCCGTCTTTGACGATGCCTGTAATCTCAAACTCGAATGGAGAGAAGAAGCCTTCATGCTCTCCGGCAAATGTGTCATTGACGGTAACGACTGCACGGTAATCCGCGCCGTCAAAATGGATATAGACCGACTGGCCCGCCAAAAGCGCAGGCAGCTCAAACGTGGTTTCATATGTCTTTTTGCACACGCCGATCGGCCCGCCGTATTCCGGGATCGTGACCGGTTGACCATCGCGCAGAAACGACGTGAGATCCATGCGCCGGCGCAGGCTTTCAAACGCAGGCGCGTGATTTTCCAGAAACGGGCGGTATGCTTCCCGCATGGCAGCAAGCTCGGTTTTCAGTTCTTCCGTTGTAGACAGATGCGGCTTGACTGCGATGGGCTGTGCATCTGCCTGTTCCAGACGGCAGATAACGGTTTCATGCGGAATTGGCGTGACCGGCTCCAGAAGCGCAGCGTTCCCGCCGATGCCGTTTGCCGCGATTTGTGCGAATTGATCCATATATGTTCTCCTTTTCGCTGCTTTTTCGTATCGTAACACAGCGCATATAGGGAGGCAATCTGCAAAAATGACACTTTGACCCGCAAAAATGTCATATTTGCCACCTATGAATTTTGACCCGCATTCTTTTAGAATGCGATACAGAGGATACTGGACCGATGGACGGATGTGAGGCAGCTTATGTTTGAAGCATTTTTTACGGATCCCTGTATGCGATACCGCACAGAGGTGATCAACGGCATTGACTTTTACGGGTTGGGATTCAGCATGGTACGCGGCGAATGTGTGGCGGAAGGAACGCTGCGCTGGATGCAGAAAGGCGAAGCTGCGGCCGTGCTCATCACAAATACGAGCCTGCCGGATATGTCTGGGTTTGAACTTGCCAGACATGTCCGCAGACAGTTTCCGTGCCTCCGCGTGATTTTTTTGACTGACACGCCGAACCTTGCGGAAGCGCAGCAAGCCGTCCGGTGCGGTGCATATGACTATTTGCCGAAATCTGACGGGATCGACGCGCTGCGCAGCGCGATGATCCGCGTTTCAGAGGAACTGCACACGGAAAGTCGGGAAGAAGCATATCTGCGCGGCCAGCAAAACTGGGATGAGTGCATTTCGAGACTTCTGAAGCTGCTTCTGGCACTGAAGCCGGGCATCGACGAGGATCACTGGCAAATGTATTCCAGAGTCAAGCCGCTGCTGAATAATGCTTCGTTCCGCATGGAAGCCCTGCTGGCACGCGCACTGATGGAGGAGCTGCGCACAGAAATTCGCCGCAGGGATGAGGCGCTGGCCGCACAGATTCGAAGCAGCATGATGGCTGTGCCGCTGGACACGCTGGCCTCCGCGCAGGGAACGGCAGCGTGCATAGACGCCATCTGGGCGCTGCTTTCCGAAAAGGGCTATATCACGCAGGAGGACGCGCTGAAAAGCGACACCATTGGGCGCGCCTGTGTCTATATGCAGACGCACCTTGGAGAAAAGCTGACTGCCGAGAGCGTAGCGGCGTATGCCCATATCAGCTCACGGCACTTTGTCCGAAAGTTCCGCGCGGAGATGAATGAGACGTTTGCGGAGTATCTGCTCCGCATTCGGATCAAGGCGGCCATTGGAATGCTGAAGAACGGAAAGGACGTCAAATCCATCCCGGAGGCCGTGGGCTACAAGGACAAAAAGAGCTTCTGCACCGCTTTCAAGACCTGTACCGGCTGCTCCATGCGCGAATATCAGCAGAGGCTGAATCTGAGCCAGCGAGAGGAGCCGCCGCAGGAATAAGACGGCGGCGCAGCAGCGTCGATGCAAAAGCAAATCAGGGCGCACATGCAGAAATGCATGTGCGCTTTGCATAATAAGAAACGACCGGATTTGTGCGATTTATCCAATTTTCAAGCGGATGTAAAATCAATGTAAAATTGACCAACAGAGAAGGAAAACGACAGTTGGTATTTAGAAGCAATGCACAAGATGTTGTCGCAAACCCTGCCAATATTGTCGCAATTACGACTTGGAAATAGAAACGCGAATTCGTAAAATGAAGAAAAAGAAAGCGGAGGCACCCATGCGAACCATGACAAAGGAAAGAAAAAAGGAAGGGCCGCGCCTTGGCCACAAAGGCCGGGCGGACGCAAAGGCCAGCCGTCAGCTGCTGCTTCTGTGTATCCCGGCGATCATCGCTTATATCCTGTTCAACTATATACCGATGGGAGCCGCAGTCATCATTCCGTTCAAGAATTATAAATTCTCCAAGGGCATCCTCGGCAGCGACTGGTGCGGCCTTGCAAACTTCAAGTGGATCATCCAGTCCGTCGCGCTTGACCGTGCGCTGCGCAACACGGTGCTCTACGGTCTTCTGTTCATGGTGCTCAGTCCGGTTACAAACGTAATCATCGCACTTTTGCTGTTTGAGATCACAAGCAGGCGCCGGCTGAAAACGTATCAGACCATCATCACCTTCCCGAACTTCATGTCCATGGTTATCGTCGGCTATATCGTCTACGCCATCCTCAGCCCGAGGACCGGTCTTATGAACCAGATCATCCAGTTCTTCGGCGGCGACCCGGTCGATGTGTACATGAATTCAAAATACTGGCCGTTCATCCTGACTGTCGTGAACATCTGGAAGGGCATCGGCATGGGCTCCATGATGTACTTTGCAGCCTTGATGGGCATTGACACGTCGCTCTACGAAGCGGCGGAGATTGACGGCGCAGGACGCTTCCAGAAAATGCTTCACATTTCCCTGCCGCACCTTGTCCCGCTGATCTGCATCTTCACCATCATGAATGCGGGCACGCTCATCAGCGGCAACTTCGACCTTTTCTATGTTATCCCGAGAAATACCTCGACGCTGTACGCAACGACGGATATCCTCAACACCTACGTCTATCGTTCCCTGCAGGAATCCAGCTATGCGATCGGCGCGACGACGGGCCTCATTCAGTCTGTTGTGGGTATGTTCCTTGTTCTGCTGTCCAACTGGATCGTCAAGAAGATCTCCCCGGACAACTCGATGTTTTAAGCGGAAGGGAGAATCTTATGAATCCGAAAATCAAGCACAGCCGCGACAGGGCGTTCAAGCGCTTTGTGTATATTTTCTTCTTCCTGATGTGCGCCTGCTTCGTGCTTCCACTGATCGTGGTTATCTCCGCCTCGTTCACCAGCGAACAGGCCCTGACCTCCGGCGGCTTTTCCCTGCTGCCGCGTGATTTTACGCTCGACGCGTACAAGTCGGCATTCTCCAGCGGCACGCGCGTGCTGCGCGCCTACGGCGTGACCATCTTTCAGGCTGTGGTCGGCACGGTCCTCAGCAGCCTCGTCGCAGCACTGGCAGCCTATCCGCTTTCCAGAAGCAACTTCCGCTTCCGCAGGCCCATCACGGTCTTTATCTTCTTCACCATGCTCTTCGGCGCCGGTATGATTCCGAACTACATTATCTTCGCCAAGTATTATAAGCTGGCGGATTCCATCTGGATCTACATTCTGCCCGGCATCACCGGCGGTGCATGGAATACGATGGTATTCCGCACATTCTTCAAGGGCCTGCCCGAGACGCTGTTTGAGGCGGCGTATCTGGACGGCGCAAGCGAGCTGCGCATCTTCTTTTCGGTCGTTTTGCCGCTGTCCACGCCCGTTTTTGCGTCCCTTGGCTTTATGGCGCTGGTCGCCCGCTGGAACGACTATACCACGTCCATGATCTACATCCGCAACGAAAGCCTCTATACGCTGCAATACCTCTTACAGCGCATGATGGATCAGGCGGAATTCATGAAGAATCTTGCGAACAACCCCATGATGTCCGGCAGCGTTTCGCTGGACACGAGTATGCTGCCGAGCGAATCGCTGAAATTCGCCATGTGCGTCATCGCCGCAGGCCCCATGCTGGTTGTGTTCCCGTTCTTCCAGAAGTATTTTGCACAGGGTCTGACGATCGGCGCAGTCAAGGGCTGAGAGAACAGCCTGTTTTATGAATTGTATGCCTGAAAACGAATGGTACCGCGTTTTGAGGCGTTTACAAGAGAAAACGACACCCCATATCACCTAAAATCTAAGGAGGATATCATGAAAAAGAGAACCATTTGCCTGCTCCTTGCCATGATCATGGTTCTGAGCATCGTTCTGGCGGGCTGCAGCAAGACTGCTGAGACTCCCGCTGCGGACGAAACCCCCGCCACGACTGAGCCGGCGGAAACCACCGACAACACCGAAACCCCTGAAGCTCCCGAAGAGACTGCCGAGCCCGCGCTTGAGCAGAAGACCATTCAGCTCATGATCACCGGCGCCGGCAAGCAGGCCAACTCCGACAAGGTCTGGGCCGCTTTCAATGAGCAGCTCCAGCAGTACGTTCCCAACACCACCGTTGAGTTCATTGACGTTCCGTTTGAAGAGTACAGCGAGAAGTTCTCCCAGGTTCTGGCTTCCGGCGAAGGCGTTGACCTCGCATGGACCGGCTGGCTGATCAACAAGCCGCAGAACATTGCCGACGGCAACCTGATGCCGCTCGACGATCTGCTCGCAGAGTATGGTCAGGGCATCGTTGACGTTCTCGGCGAGAACGTTGTTGAAATCCATCGCAACGCGGATGACGGCAAGCTGTACTATCTTCCCAGCTGGCAGGGCCTTGTCGGTGATCGCCGCGGCTGGCTCGTCGTCACGGAGATCGCAGAGCTCGCAGGCGACACCTGGATCGAGGATACCGAGGCAGCGCTCAACAAGTGGCGCAACAACTACTCCGGCATTGAAGACTTCCAGGCTGTTCTGGATCAGGCGACCAAATATCTGGCTGCTGCGAAGGAAGCCGGCAAGCTCGGCGCTGGCATCAACACCGGCCGTGTGTTCGGCTGGTCCATGTATAACGGCACAAGATCCAACCCCGGCGTCGGCGGCTCTGAGATCGGCATTCCGTTTGAAGACAACACTTTCACGGTTATTGACGGTGTTGCCAGCGAACACTACAAGCTGTACGCCAAAACGATGGCTGACTGGTACAAGGAAGGCTACATCCGCTCTGATATCATGTCCGTCGATACCTCCACGCTGACGCTGCCGAAGAACGGCGAGATCACCGACACGACCTATGTGTTCAGCTGCGACCCGTATCTGACGGAGGCCGATCAGGACGCGGCAACGGCAGACGCCGGTATGGACATCGCCCCGGGCGGCGGCGCTGGCGGTGCCGGTGACGGAGCCTCTGGCCGCGGTGCTGACGGCGGCCGGAAAATGGCAGATATCCGACATTCATATCACAGACTTGCTTGACATACGCACGGAAAGTCACTATAATGCAACGTGACATATTGTTTATAGCCCTAAAAGGGTATCCTTATGGATAGAAAGGGAAGTGTGCAGCATGGCAAAGGAATTCAAAATGAGCCAGGCTCGGTATGACGAGCTGAAACAGGAACTGGATTACAGCAAGACCACCCGTGCCGACGAGGTGGCGGAGCTGATCAAGGAGGCCCGCGGCTTTGGCGACCTCAGCGAGAACAGCGAATATGACGAGGCGAAAAACGAGCAGGGCAAGCTCTACTCCCGCATTGCCGAGCTGGAGGACATTCTGCTCCATGCCGTGATCGTGGATGAGTCCGAGATGGACTCCGACAAGATATCCATCGGCTGTACCGTCACCGTCACCAATCTGGATATGCGAAAGCAGCTGCCCGCCTATAAGATCGTCGGCTCTCAGGAGGCCGACGTGATGAGCCGCGCCATCAGCGAGGACTCACCCTTTGGCAAGGCGCTGATGGGCCGCAAGGCGGGCGATGAAGTGACCGTGGAGGCGCCCAAGGGCGTGATCCACTACCGTATCGACAGTATTGAAAGATAAACACCGCCGGCAACGGCGGTACGGATAGACGAAGGAGGCTGCATTATGGCAGACGAGACCAACCGCAACGTGAACGAACAGCCCCAGGCCCAGGACATGGGCGAGCTGCTGCGCATCCGCCGCGACAAGCTGAAGGTGCTGCAGGACGAGGGACGCGATCCATTTACCATCACCAGGTTTGATGTGACCCACCACACACAGGATATCAAGGATAACTTTGACGCCATGGAGGGGCAGGCTGTGTCCGTGGCAGGCCGCCTGATGAGCAAGCGCGGTATGGGCAAGGTGTCTTTCTGCGACCTGCAGGACAAGACCGGCCGTATCCAGATCTACGCCCGTAAGGACGAGATGGACGAGGACAACTATAACCACTTTAAGAAGTACGATATCGGCGACATCGTGGGCGTCAAGGGCGAGGTGTTCCGCACCCAGCGGGGCGAGATGTCCGTCCGTGCACACGACATCACGCTGCTGAGCAAGTCCCTGCGGCCCCTGCCGGAGAAGTTCCACGGCCTGACCGACAAGGAGATCCGCTACCGCCAGCGGTATGTGGATCTGATCATGAACCCGGAGAGCAAGCGGAACTTCGAGATCCGCAGCCAGTTCGTGGCGTTCCTGCGCCGCTATCTGGACGGTCTGGGCTTTATGGAGGTGGAGACGCCCGTCCTCAGCCCCATCGCCGGCGGCGCCAACGCCCGGCCCTTTATCACCCACCACAACGCGCAGGATATCGATATGTATATGCGTATCGCCACCGAGCTGCACCTGAAGCGGCTGATCGTGGGCGGCCTGGAGCGTGTGTACGAGGTGGGCCGTATCTTCCGCAACGAGGGCATGGACACCAAGCACAACCCCGAGTTCACTACCTGTGAGCTGTACCAGGCGTACACGAACCTGGACGGCATGATGGATATCCTGGAGGGCATCCTCACCGGTGCCGCCAAGGAGATCCTGGGTACCTACCATGTGCAGTGGCTGGGTCACGACATCGACCTGACCCCCTCCTGGCAGCGCGTCACCATGGCCGACGCGGTGAAGAACGTTACCGGCGCGGACTTCATGGCCTGCATCGGCGATGCCGACAAGGGCGTGGAGCTGGCCAAGAGCGTGGGCGTGGACATGGACGGCGTGGCCCATACCTGGGGCAACGCCCTGTATGAGACCTTTGACCAGAAGGTGGAGGAGACGCTGATCCAGCCTACCTTTATCACCATGTACCCCGTGGAGGTCAGCCCGCTGGCCAAGCGCAGCCCCACTCAGCCCGAGCTGACAGAGCGCTACGAGATGTTCATCTGCGGCTGCGAGATGGGCAACGCCTTCTCCGAGCTGAACGACCCCATCGACCAGTACGAGCGCTTCAAGGCGCAGGCCGCCAAGCGCGCCAACGGCGACGAGGAGGCCGACATGATGGACGAGGACTTCGTCATGGCGCTGGAGTACGGTATGCCGCCCACCGGCGGCCTGGGCTTCGGCATCGATCGCTGCGCCATGATGCTCTGCGGCACCGACTCCATCCGCGACGTGATCCTGTTCCCGACAATGAAACCCTTGAATGGTGTAAAGGACGAAATTGGTGTAAACAAAACCGAGTCCGAAGCGCCGAAAGCCGAGCCGGAAAAGATTGATTTCTCCAAAGTAGAGATCGAGCCTTTGTTCAAGGATTTCGTGGATTTTGAGACTTTCTCCAAGTCTGATTTCCGGGCAGTCAAGGTACTTGCCTGCGAAGCAGTACCGAAGTCCAAGAAACTGCTCAAATTCACGCTGGACGATGGAACAGGCGCAGAACGCACGATTTTAAGCGGTATTCACTCCTATTACGAGCCGGAGGAACTGGTCGGAAAGACCTGTATCGCTATTACCAATCTGCCGCCAAGACCGATGATGGGTATCGACTCCTGCGGTATGCTGATCAGTGCGGTACACCACGAGGAAGGCGAAGAAAAGCTTCATCTTCTGATGGTAGATGACCACATTCCGGCGGGCGCAAAGCTCTACTAAAACGAGATGTACTTCATTTTCCGAAAACCTCGGATTTTACACAAATACACCAATTTTACACCAATCGGTGCTAAAATCGGTGCAGCGACAAAAAAATCGCATAATTTTGATTTCACACCGCCCCTGAGAAGTTATAGCTTCTCAGGGGCTTCTGTATTTTCTCATAGTTTTTACTCGCCTCGTCGCAAACTATACCAATCTACGCTTTCCAAATATAATGAAGCTAATCGCAGAGGAAGGAGAGGATTGAGTATGAGCAATATTTTATCAGAGGTACACCCTGAGCTTGTTGCGGAATGGTCGGAGAGGAATTTGCCGCTTACGCCGGATAAGATTACATACGGCTCAAACAAAGTCGTTTGGTGGAAAGGCGCTTGCGGTCACGAATGGCAGACGAGTGTTAAAGCTCGTTCAAACGGCGAAAACTGCCCAATCTGCTCAGGCGCAAGAGTGATAGAGGGTATCAATGATTTGGCAACGCTGAAGCCGGAACTGGCGGATGAATGGTCGAGTAAGAACGATCCGCTAAAGCCGACAATGGTAACAATAGGCTCCCATAAGAAAGTGGTTTGGCAGGATAAATATGGTCACGAATGGACAGCAACGGTTAAGAGCAGGGCGTTAAACGGTACAGGCTGTCCGTATTGCTCCCATAATAAAATCTTAGTAGGATTTAATGACCTTGCCTCACAGCGCCCTCAAATCGCTTCTGAATGGTCTGAGAGAAATTACCCGCTAAAGCCTGATATGGTTACGGTCTTTGCAAATCGGAAGGTATGGTGGCGGTGCAGCAAAGGTCACGAATGGAATACTCTCATTTCCACTCGTTCAGGCGGAAGCGGGTGTCCTTATTGCAGCGGTCAACTTCTGCTGAAAGGATTTAATGATTTTGCTACGACACATCCTCAGCTTGCACAGGAATGGTCGGATCGGAATCTGCCCCTTACTCCTGATATGATAAATGAAAAGTCCCGCAGAAATGTCTGGTGGAAGTGCAGAGAGTGCGGGTATGAATGGCAGTCAGTCGTGTATGCTCGTGTAAAAGGAACGGTATGTCCTGTCTGTGCAGATCGGGCGGTTATGACAGGGTATAATGATTTAGCAATGACGGACACACATCTTCTTTCGGAATGGGACTACGAAAAGAACAAAGATATTTCCCCAAACAAAATATCAAGGCACTCAATGCAGAGCGTGTGGTGGAAATGTTCACTCGGACACTCGTGGAAGGCAAAAATTTCAGAAAGAGCGATTGAAGGAAAAGGCTGTAAGATGTGTGAAAAAGATTATCTGACGGTTTTTCCGAAGCTGGCAGTTATGTATTATGCAGCGAAGAAGCGCATAAAGGTACAGACGGATACGGATAAGATTATCGGCATACCGCTTGAAATCTATTTGCCTGAAGAAAAAGCAGCGATTGAAACGGTTAGTGGGACAGAGAATGTAGAAACCTTGAAAGCATATCTGTGCCGGAAGCGGGAGATCAAACTGATTAAAATCCCATATACATTAGGAAGCAGCGAAGCGGACTTTGCCGTGAAGATTAAAAAAGCGTTTCGCAGCTTACATATTTTCATAACCTCGAACGAAGATGAAGATACAGCATTTATCCGGCAGAGGTTTTTTGAATGGAGAAAAGGACATATAAAATAAAGGAGACGATTTGATGAAAGACAGGCAATTTCATATCTATCTTGATGACGAGGAGTACGGACAAGTTTTGCAGGCGTTGATCGACCTTAAAAATAATCTGATAGCGCAAGGCAGATATACGGACGCAGTAGATGATGTCCTTATAAAATTTACAAAAGCACGAAAGAAAAAGATGACCGTGCAATACATCTGAATAAAACCACAGTTATGCCGCTTGTTTCTTTACGGAGAAGCAGGCGGCTTTTTTGCGTTTTTAGGGCAATTTTCAAGGTCAAAAAAATTTTTTTCAAATTTTTTTCGGAAAAGGGGCGATTTTGGGTGTGCATTTTGACCCCCTTTGTCCAAATGAGTGAAGGGGTTATTTCTCCGCAGGGGATTTCCCCCTTCACAGTACCTTGAAAATTGAATAGACAGGCGCTAAGGACATTAGTTCTGATGAATAGCCCGAAGGTGGGTACGCCGTGACTTTTCCTATTGATATACGGAGAACGAGCGAGAATCCCTGACCTGAAATTCAGCTTGCTACTGAAACGGCAATGACAGTCAGAATGATAATGATACTTCTCTACGGAGCTGGCGGAGTACCCGGCAGAGGTGAGATTCCTATGATACGGTTTCGCAAACCGTAACCTTAGCGCTTCCCGTACAAAGCGAATCGCTTTCCGCAGGGGGCGTTGAGAACAAATACTGCGGTCTTTACATAGCCGCCTCTTATTGAGGCAGGCTGTGAAATCTATGAAAGGAGGTAAAGCCGGCGATGTCAAACTGCAAGACGATTGCGGTATGCAATCAAAAAGGCGGCGTGGGCAAGACCACGACTACGGTTAATTTGGGCATTGGACTTGCTATGCAAGGGAAAAAGGTGCTTCTGATTGACGCTGATCCGCAGGGCGATTTAACGACCTGCCTCGGCTGGAGGGATACCGACAGCCTTTCCGTAACGCTGACAGAGAAGTTACAGGCGATCATATCGGAGCAGGAGCAAAATCCCTTTGACGGTATCCTGCAACATAAAGAGAAGGCAGACCTTGTACCGTCCAATCTCAGCCTATCTTCATTGGAAATGACGCTTGTAACGGCGATGAGCCGAGAGAGCGTCCTGAAGAATTATCTGAGTCTTGTAAAAGACAAGTACGATTATGTCCTTATTGACTGTATGCCGAGCTTGGGTATGATTACCTTTAACGCTCTAACGGCGGCGGACAGCGTGATTATCCCCGTTCAGGCGCAGTATCTTCCCGCTAAGGGAATGACGCAACTTTTGGGGACGATTGCGAAAGTGAGGAAACATACAAACGCCGATTTGAAAATCGACGGTATTCTTCTGACGCTTGTGGACGGAAGGACAAATCTTGCGAAAAGCACAGTAGAAGCGCTCAGGGAAAATTTCGGCAGCCATATCAGGATATATCGATCAATGATTCCGGCAGCCGTAAAAGCCGCAGAGGTATCTTCTAAAGGGACAAGTATCTACGCCTATGAGCCGAACAGTCCGGTGTCTAAGGCTTACGCCAGTTTCACAAAGGAGGTGTTAGCCGATGGCAGGCAGAAAGAGCGACTTCACGCTGCCCACGAACACGCTCGATGAGCTGTTTTCCTCTCAGGAGGAAAGGGATGAAGCGAAGCTGTCAAAAATTAGGGATATTCCGCTTGAGGAAATCGACGATTTTCCCGACCACCCGTTTCAGGTGCGGGAAGATGAGGATATGTTTCAGCTCGTGGAAAGTATCAAAGAGCGTGGCGTGATTACTCCCGCTACCGTAAGGCAGAAGGAGGACGGAAGATACGAGCTTATTTCAGGACACAGGCGAAAAAGGGCTTGCGAGCTTGCCGGATTTGAAACGCTCAGATGTGAGGTGGTAGACCTCGACCGTGATGAAGCTACGATTTTAATGGTCGAAAGCAACTTTCAACGGTCGCAGATACTTCCCTCGGAGAAAGCTCACGCATATAAAATGCGGCTGGACGCTATGAAAAGACAGGCAGGCAGACCGAGTAAAAATAATTCTGCAACACTGTTGCAGAATTTCGGTGGCAAGACCACTCGTGAAATTATTGCCGCAGAAAGCGGCGAAAGTCACGAACAAGTCCGAAAATATATCCGCCTTACAAACCTTGTTCCCGAACTGCTTGAATTTGTGGACGAGGGCAGGATTAAAATGCGCCCCGCCGTTGAGCTGTCCTATCTGAACGAGGACTGCCAGAGGGATTTGGTGGACGAAATCGACCTAAACGACTGTACCCCGTCCCACGATCAGGCAATCCGTATGCGGAAGTTTTTTGAAGAAGGCAAGCTGACTACGGAGGCGATCTCTGCGATTATGAGCGAGGAAAAGCCGAATCAGCGTGAGAAGATTGTTTTGCGTGGGGACAGGGTGCGAAGCCTGATCCCGAAAAATATCCCCATCAACCAAACGGAGGAGTATGTCTGCAAGGCGCTGGAGCATTACAACAAGTTTCTGCGTAACCGTGCCGAGCGTGACAGCAGGTAAGGCGGAGTGCGTTTTTTTCTTCCCCTTCCTCACACTCCAACCCCTGAAACTACCTGACTATCCGAAAGAATAAATCTATCTCTCCTGATTACAGCTATCTCACCTAACTCAATCTATCTCAGGAAAACGCACCATTCCAAAACACAGGAGGTATGCCCTATGATGTAAGATTACCCTTTGTTTCACACCTTTGCCTGAAACGCTGTTTCGCATTACAATGGCGGCAGAAAAGGAGTGAAGCGCAATGAAAATCAAAACAATCGCTTTTTTAACGGCTCTTTTGCTGGTCGTGCTTGCAGGCTGCAACAATGCCCCGCTGAATGAAGATAAGCCGCAGCCGTTTTCTTTTTCGGAGAGTGTTCAAAGCACCCCTGAATCCGAAGCGCCTGCGGGAGAGGAAAGCAAGGAGGTTGAAACAACGCCTGAAGCCGTGCAGGAAGAAACGACGGAAAAGCAGGAAGAAACGACGAAAACGGATACGGTCTGCACCGAACAGCCTCAGACTGTTTCTGAAACCGGGCAGGCGGCACAGCCCGCCGAACAACCCGATAAAGCGGACAAAACCGAACATTCCGTATCCACACCGCAGCCGGATATTCCACAAGAAAGCGAAACGCCTGCGCCGCCTGAAACGGAAGAAACACCGAGCGAAACTAAAACTGACTTTGACATTGACTACTGGATTTCCTTTGCAAAAGGCTACGCTCAGAGCGTGGGACTTCTGTTAGACAGCGAGGCAATTTACTGTTGGGATAATCCGATCCGTGCCGGAGCGCACTGCAAATATCTTGAAAGGGATATTCACAGCCGCTTGGATCGGTACAAGGCTGACGAAGAAATCACAGCCGTATGGATTTGGGCGGAGGAAGTCTCTGACGGACTTTACGACATCTATATCGGCTACGCTTAAATTAAATATTCCATTTTGAGGACGCACCGAAAAAACGGTGCGTTTTTTCATTTCAAGGAGGATTTCAGATGAAAATTAAGAAACCAAAGCGCATTATGTCGCTGTTTCTTGCGGCGCTGATGTGCGTGACTTCCCTTGTGGGAATGGGTACGACCGCCTACGCCGCAGAGGAAACGGACGATGTGTACCTTATCTCGTTCCCCCGTGACGGGGACTCGAATTACAACGCCGAATGGGGACACGGAAGCCTTACCTTTATGAACGGCTGGAAAACAGGCAATTCCCGTTATACAACCGTCCGTGCGATGGGATCATATACGGGAAATATCTGCTACTGCATTGAGATTGGCGTCCCGCAGCAGACCGGAGACAGCTTTACCAAAAAGGGCGAGAATTTTTGGGACAACTACCCTTCGTCCTATAACAGCACCATTTCTCCTGACGATATTAAGCTGTTCATCGGTCGTATTTTCCAGTACGGCTATACGGGAACCATCTCAACCTCGTGGCGTTCTCAGAACGAGGGCGGCGATAAGCTGGCTCACGCAGTCGCTACACAGCTTCTCATTTGGGAAACCGTCATCGGCGAGCGTGATGAAAACTTTAACAAGGTCAGCACAGGCGGCAAGGACGCTGTTATGGATCAGATTAGCCGCAGCCACCCTCTTTATGACAAGATTATGAGCTACTACAACTCAATGGCGGCAAGTGTGCAGAAGCATTCCAAGCTGCCGAGCTTCCTTTCCAAAACGCCGGGGAGCGCACAGGAAATCGAGCTTGAATGGGACGGCTCTAAATATACCGTTACGCTGACGGACAGCAACAATGTCCTTTCGGGATATAAGTTTTCGTCCAATGATTCGGGCGTTCAGTTCTCCGTAAGCGGAAACAAGCTGACGATCACTACCGAGAAAGCGCCGAGCGACGGGCTGACGATTACCGCAGAGAAAACGGCGCAGAGAAAGGGCGTTATCACTTGGACGGACGGTATCTATGGACCGAACGGCGGTGTGCAGGATACCGTAACCTATGCTCAGACTGTCAATGATCCGCTCAAGGGCTTCCTCAAGCTGAAGGTATCTTACGGCTCGGCGAAGATTGTGAAAACCAGCGAGGACGGAAAGGTGGACGGTATCTCCTTCCGTATTCAGGGAAATGGTATTGATAAAACCGTTAAGACAGGAAACGGCGGTCAGATTCAGGTCGATAACCTAATGCCGGGAGTATATACCGTAACCGAGCAGGAATATGACAGATACGAGCCGCAGGAGTCCCGCAGAGTAACCGTAGTTGCGGGGCAGGTTGCGACCGTCAACTTCAACAACACGCTGAAGCGTGGCGATATTGAGGTCATCAAATCTTCGGAGGATAACTTCAATGAGGGCGTGACCTTCCATCTTTACGGCACATCGCTCTCCGGCATTGCCGTGGACGAGTATGCGGTTACGGATAAAAACGGTGTGGCGACCTTTGAAGATGTGCTGATCAGCGGCACTACGCCGTACACCATCGAGGAAGTGGATACAGCTATTCGCTATGTCGTTCCCGAAGATCAGACCGCACCCGTCAAGTGGAATGAGGTCACTACCCGCAATTTCACGAATATCCTGAAGAAGTTTACCGTTACCGTGACCAAGAGCGACGCTGAGACGGGAACGGCGCAGGGAAACGCCTCGCTTGCAGGCGCAAAATACGGGATTTTCAAGGGCGAACAGCTCATCGACGAATACTATACCGATGAAAACGGTCAGTTTACCACAAGAGAATATATCTGCGGTGCGGACTGGACGATCAAGGAACTGGAGCCGAGCGAGGGCTATTTGCTCGATCCGACCGTCCACAAGGTCGGCGCAGAGCCGGAGCTTTATACCATCGAGCATAACCAGACCGCAAATGATGTAAACGAACAGGTCATCAAGGGCAATATCGCCATTATCAAACATACGGACGATGGCGAAACACAGATTGAAACGCCCGAAGAAGGCGCAGTTTTTGAAGTATATCTAAAATCCGCAGGCTCTTTTGCAAACGCAAAGGAATCTGAGCGTGATACGCTGACCTGCGATGAAAACGGCTTTGCACAGACAAAGGATATGCCGTATGGCGTATATACCGTTCATCAGGTATCCGGTTGGGAAGGCAGGGAGCTGATGGACGATTTTGATGTGTTCATCGCAAAGGACGCTCAGACCTACCGCTATCTGATTAACAACAGTAATTTTGAAAGCTATATCCAAGTAGTCAAGGTAGACGCAGAAACGGGCAAGACCATTCCCTATGCGGGCGCAGGATTCCAGATTTATGATCCGTCCGGCAATCTTATCACGATGGAGTTTACTTATCCTATTATAGCATATCATTCCTGCATTTTCGCAGTGCAGTTCAAATGTAAGGTAAATGTAAGGTAGAGAGAAGGTTGACACAAGGTTGCGCCTTTATACTAAAGACAACAAAGGAAAGGAGATTTCACAATATGAATATAATCGAAACTCAAAATCTGACGAAAACCTACGGCGATTTCACGGCAGTATCCCATCTGAATCTCCATATTCGCAAAGGAAGCGTTTATGGATTTTTAGGTCCGAACGGAGCGGGAAAATCCACAACGATGAAAATGTTTCTCGGTTTGACGCAGCCGACAGAAGGAAGCTTTCATATTGACGGAAAAACATACCCTTCAGACCGAGTTCCCATTTTGAAGGAAGTTGGCTCATTTATAGAAGCACCCGCCTTTTACGGGAATCTGAGCGGAGAGGAAAACCTTGAAATTATACGGAAAATTCTTGGGCTTCCAAAAAGCAGTGTCGATGACGCTCTGGAGCTTGTCGGCTTAACTGAATTTAGAAAAAGACTGGCAAAGAAATATTCTCTTGGTATGAAGCAGCGTTTAGGTTTGGCAGGCGCTTTGATCGGCAGACCGCCGATCCTGATTCTCGACGAGCCGACCAATGGACTCGATCCGGTGGGTATTCACGAGATACGCACCCTGATTCGTTCCCTGCCGCAGAAATATGACTGCACGGTATTGGTTTCTTCTCACTTGCTTCCTGAAGTAGAACTTATGGCTGACGATATTGGTATTCTGAATCACGGTCATCTGCTGTTTGAAGGAACAAAGGAAGAATTGAAAACAAGCGCTCGTGCCGCCGGATTTCCAACGGATAATCTGGAAGATACTTTCCTTGCTATGATTGATGAAGATAATCGTAGGAGAGGAGGTACGGTATGAGTCCCTTAATCGAATCTAAAAAGCTGAAGCGCACAGGCTATCTCCCTGCATTTTTGGCAGGCGGCTTTCTTGCAGCAGCTTTTCCGGTTGTCTATATGATGGTAAAAGCAGAGGAAATGACTGCACTCTCAGGCAATCCGATCAACATACTGATGTCTGCGAACTGGCAGATGATGGCGATGTTGAACATTCTCATTTCCATTTGCGGTGCTTGTATGATGTACCACACGGAATATGCCGATAACGGTATGCAGAAAATGTCGGTACTGCCCATTCGTCAAGGCAGTATGTTCTTTGGAAAATTTCTAATTGCCGCTTTGGTATTATCCGCAATGGTGGTCATAGAAATGGCAGTCTTAGTCGGCTGTGCAAAGTATTGGTTTCCAAGTTATGTGTTTGACCTGACCGAAATATTGAAAACCGCAGGTTTCCAAATTATAGTTACGCTGCCGACCGTAATGCTTATGCTGGTTATTGCGTCTGCCTGTAAGAATATGTGGGTATCCCTCGGTATTGGCGTGATTTTAGTATTTACGCTTTCCATTCTTCCGCAGGATAATATTGTGCTGAGCCTGTTTCCGTTTGCTTCCCCGTATCAAATGCTCTCTGCGGCAGTGGAAAATAGCCGTACCACCTTATTTTTAGCTGTTTGCGGGATTGAAACGGTCGTGTTCGGTATTACCGAAGTCCTTTATCTGAAAGTAAGGAGGTGCTTTGAATGAATTTCTTATCATTGGTCGGAGTGGAACTCAAAAAAATCCGCCGCTCTAAAATCTTTTTGATTTTGCTGATCCCCATTGTTTTGATGTGGATTCCGAGCATTATCAATGCGGATATGAACTTCGACCTGAGAGGAATCCCGATTACGCCGGAAAACAACTTTTTCATTCAGGGCTTTATGGGTATGGTTTGGTTTATGATCCCGGCGTCGCTGGTCATCTGTACGGTACTGCTGAATCAAACGGAACGCTCCAATAAAGGAATTTTGAAAATGCTGTCCCTGCCGATTAGCACAACGAAACTATGTCTTGCTAAATTCACAGTCCTGATTTTGTTGGCGGCATTTCAGATGGTTATGTCCATTGGAGCGTACTATATCTGTGCGGCAATCGTTACCCATACGCAGGATTATAACTTTATCCTTGAGCCGTTATATGTCTGCAAAAATGTATGCAGTATCTATGCCGCTGCAATTCCAATGGCTGCTGTATACCTTGCGGTTTCCACTTTAATTCAATCTCCCATTTTTTCGGTCGGTATCGGTCTGGCTTCGATTGTACCTTCCGTGCTTATGATAAACACAAAAATATGGTTTGCCTACCCGATGAGCTATCCGTTCTATCTGATAATGGTGGCGTATGGGAGAGCTGCTGAAGGTGTTTATGAAACACAAATCGCTTGGCTTCCGTGGCTGCCTGTTGCAGTCGGAATCACTATTTTGGCACTTGTCGTATCCTGTATGCGATACGGCGCATCTGAAAGGAGATAACTACAATGAAAAACAAAATTTTAACTGCGATTTCTACCATTATGCTCTTTGTCCCATGGACGATCCTGCCACTGCGTACCTTTGATTGGGCGCTGGAATCCCCGGTAGCGGAGATTATGGTTTACAGTTACGCCGCCTTTATGATTTTTTCAGGTATCTTTTCCATTCTCAGCTATACCAAAGGAAAAGTAAAATCCAAACTTATGCAGGTATGTGTCGTTATTAACAGTATTTATGCGGTTGGCGCAATCGCAATTATCGGTATGAATATTGTAACGAGGATTGGCGGGTGATGATATGAAAAAAATAAAAATTCTGATTGCCGTTTTGCTTTCCTTATGTTTGGCTTTTGCTGTTACAGGGTGCAGCGGCGACAACCTGAAAGATAGTGTTATAAACGGCTTTAATGATATGCTCCAGCATTTCAGCAAATATGCCCTTACGGACGAAAAAGATTTGCAGGGCGATAAGACCAAAGGGGAAGATACCTATACCGGCTCCTATACAGCAGATTATGAGGATTTCAATGATAAAGAATACATCTTTGGAGGTACTGCGTTAGAACGGGATAAAGGAAGTGAGCTTACTGTAACTTACGAGTTGACGGTTGATTCCGGCACGGCAAGGCTTTACTGGCTTGATAAGGGCGAGGAAAAAATGATTGCCGATACAAGTAAAAATGGAACATATTCCGTTACCCTAGATGAAGGCGACAACTATCTTACTTTAGAAGGCAATGATTTTTGCGGCTCATTGCAGGTGGTTGTGGAATGATTGCAAAAGCAAGAACAAATCCGCTAAATCTTTGTGCTATGCCTAATACTTTGGAATGTTCGATAAACCGCTAATTCACTCTTGTTCAGATAAAGCAGAGCTGGATTTAATTCGCCATCTACTTTGCCATTGTCGCCATTTCACTCGCCATTTAATTTGCCATTCCGTATTGTCGCATTGAGCATAAAAGCGTTATCAATTTTATTTCCCCATTTTTTAGCATAACATTGAGTAGTGAAAAGAATGAAAACCGCAGGACTTCGATATATAGCTCTGCGGCTTTCAGCTTTTCGATATTTTAGTCTCTTTTGATATGCTTTTGTATATCTTCCACAGACGGGAGCTGTTTGCTCAAAGCTTCAGGAAGCTCACTTGTAACTTTGTATTCGCTGACACCGATTGGCTTTGACATATCTTTTAAGGCATATTCAGCGACTAATGCGTTTTTGCTTTTGCACAGCAACAGACCGATAGAAGGATTGTCATTATCCTTTTTCAAAATACCGTCAACGGCTGAGAGATAAAAGTTAAGCTGTCCAGCATATTCCGGCTTAAATTCTCCGGTTTTCAGCTCAATCACAACATAGCAGCGAAGATTAAGGTTGTAGAACAGAAGATCAATGTAAAAATCATCGCCGCCGACATTGAGATGATATTGATTGCCGAGAAACGCAAATCCCGTTCCCAATTCTAAAAGCAGCTTCGTAACATCCTGAACAAGAGCCTGCTCTATATCCCGTTCTACCATATCTTCCTTGAAAGGGATAAAATCAAAAATGTATGGATCTTTCATTGTTTGTACGGCAAGCTCACTCTGCGGCGAAGCAAGTCGGCTTTCAAAGTTTGAAATTTTATCAGCAATAGCCTGCCGTTCATACAAGCCGCTTTCAATCTGATGAATCAAGACATTATGCGACCAGCCATTTTCTGCGGTCTTTCGTATATACCACTCTCTTTGCTTTTCTCCTTTAACCTTATCCAAGATTGCAACATTGTGCGACCACGGAATTTGTGCAGACACCGTCTGCACAAATTCCTCATCAGGATAAGTGCTTGCAAATTTTGACATATATTTAAGGTTGCGAACAGAATAGCCCTTTGCGTTCGGGAACGAGAGCTTAATATCAGCCGCCAGATTTTCAATAAATTTATTGCCCCAAGATTTATGCTCGTTTATGATTTTTCCGATATTGTAATACAGCATAATCAGCTCTTTATTTACACTTAAAGTAGCTTTGTACTGCGCCTGCTGAATTTCCTGTTTGATAGTTTGCACCAAATCAAGATACTCGTTATTATTCATCAACATCTTTATACCCTCCAGTTATCTATTTCAAAAATTGATTGCGATATTCCTGATGACGGAAACGATAGCCCTGTGCGATCAGCGTGTCCGTTTTCAATGCGACCAAGTTTATATCTGAGTGCATTGCCCGTGCGATCTGCTGAATATCATACCCATTTTCGATATATTCCAGTATTTCATCATCGGGCAGGGAAATTTGGGAAGCAAAGATGTTTGCCTCGTATTCCATTCGGCTTTGCCGCATATCGAAAATGTTAAATTCCTTGAAGCCGCCAGCCTTGACCGCTTCTTCTCTATGTAATGCGTCGTGTCCGATCTCGTGCAGCATTACGATACGCTCCATTACAGGGTGCAGATCGTCTTTTATGAAGATAAAACGGTTACGCATTAAAACCTTGTATGCCCCTCGCTGTTTCTTGAAGGCTAATGGGATAACTTCTATGCCCAGTTCTTGTGCGATTCTATGCGGATCTCTTGTGCAAAGGTCATTTGCCAGCCGATTCGCCTTTCTGACAATCTCTAAAGTCTGAATATCCAAGAGCAAACACCCCCATTCTACTGCCAGTAAGTACCTTGAATGAAAAACTAAAACCCAACTGAAAATACGTCTAATAATCAAAATTCTGTTCTGAGGTCAAATAAAGTCCTAATAATGGATGTTCAAATTCAAATATCATGCTATAATTAAGGCATTCCAGATAGCAGGTATATATTTGTTTGCATGATTAACAGACGGCTGGCTGCTTGTTATGCAAAAGTAAATGCGACCCGTCTATTTAATACCTATTGACAAATCGATTACTATCTGCAGCTTCGGTCTAATTACTTTTTAACGAATAAATCTGGCATTAAATGCACTTCATCTGGCGGGATGAGGTGCATTTTTAATAATGACATTAATGCTTTGAAATCTTCATCATCCTCTTCTACGAGCTCGTATGGACTTTTATTTCCAAGTCCAGGACGTTTTACACTATTGATATGATTCATTAATAAAGTCATATCTTCTTGCGTGTATGGGTTTAAGCTTTTTCCTTTTGGCACGGCATAACGAATAAATTCATGATTCTTCTCGATACACCCTTTTTGCCATGAAGCCATTGGATCACAGTAATAAAGGCTTGTTCTATAAACTAGGAAGCCATCCTCATCCAGCGTAAGTTCTAACTCATCTACCTTCTTGAATTCGCTGCCGTTGTCAGTCAATATAACCGGAAACAACCGTCTAAAAACATCTATTCCCAATCCTGTCTCGAGATAGTCCAGAACCCTTTTTACGGATTCTGCTTTTCCATCTGGCATCAGGAATAGTAGCATTACGTTGTTCTTTCTAAAGATCATTGTAAGCAAACGCTTTCCAGATTCTCTAACGCCTTTTACAGTATCCATTTCTGTTACTTCATCTTCTGAATATTTGAATTTCATCGCATACTCAAAATCCTCATATGTCCTACACTGTCTATACTCCATTGAGTGAAATCCATTGATATCGTTGTACTTTTTCTTTCGTGGTTTGTAGCCTGTCTTTCTTCTTAAATCTATGTTTTTAATAGATAAGGCACCTTCATCGATATAGTTATAAAGTGTTCTCAAACACACTGGCATTTCATTTTCATGTTCTGCATATATGTGTGTTAAAGGCTGGCCTTTCTTAACAAGTCGAGTCACAAGTTCATCCAATTCTTCCTTCTTTTCATCAGAAAGTCTAACTCCTTGTCGACTCTCCGATCTACGACGAGTTACAGCTACATCAGCGAATTTCGCACTGTAAATATACTTATCTTTGTTGCAAAGCTTTTTATCCTTGCAGTTATTACAAACATACGGAGGCGAATCAAACTTATGGCAAGCAACTGATACATATCTATCGCATACCTTGGTACAATCCACTCCTCTGCAAAGTCTACACTTTGTATTACAGGCTTCTTCATCACAGCCGCACAAATTCCTTACTGTGCATTGTCTTGCCATGCGGCAATCTTTTCCATTCGGGTAATTACCTTTAATGAAGGTTCTGTTTTCTTTAACTTCATGTGCAATAGTAGATGGATGTCTGCGAAGTCTTTTTGCTATTTTTTTGAATGACTCCCCGATGCATATCCCAGTTTCTATTGCTATTCGATCTGACAGGTCCATTTGTCCGCTAGCATTGTAATAATTCATATCTGCTCCTTTCCCAGCAGATAGTAATCGATATAACCAATATATCATGCCTTGGAAAGGGCTGTAGAAAAAGTAAACTAGACCTTTTATAGCCATTTTCAGTTGTCAAAGTACAGGTTTAATTTTTCATTTTAGGCTGCCAGTAAGTATATCTTATCAAATACACTGTCCGAAAAAGAGGACATCAAGCGTTATTTCCGGTATTTTTTGGGAGTGTACTTTTTATTCTTCTCTTTGGCGATCCAGTACGCTTCCTGAATGCCTTTCATCATCTCGTCCAAATCCTCATCTGCAAGCTCGCCGCCTGCAAAAAGCCCCGTAACCTCTGCCATAAGCTCCTTTGCCTGTCTTGCGCCTTTGCTTCCGTATTTGGATTCAGCGTTCAGCAGAAATTCCTCGTCATCGGTAAGCAGATAGTTGACATCGACCTTCAGGACTTCCGCCATCTTATAATAGGTTTCCCTCTTTTTCGGGTAGCGGGTGCCAGCCTCATAATTCGATATTGTCCGCAGAGAAACGCCGATTGCTTTTGCAAGCTCATCTTGCTTTAAGCCTGCCTTCGTGCGGGCTTCTTTTACTTTCTCACAGAATTTCATTTCATCTGACCTCCAAATTATCCCACCTGATTTGAAAATATCTTGCGTATCTATATTGACAAACGCAAGTTAATTTCGTATAATGTCAATACGCAAGTAAGTTGCGTATATATAATACCTGAACTTGCGTGTTTTGTCAAGGGAGTTCAGCAAATTAGCTTGAACTTTTATCTACCAACAAATGATACCCGTTTTAAGGATTGAGGCGAACAGATGGGACGGAAAGATACACTCGCTGCGAAAAGCATTCGGAAAATGTATGAGCAGCTTAATTTGAATCAATCGGATATATTCTCGAAAACAAAACTGCTTCTCAGTGTATACCGAGATGTGGTCTGGATCACGCTGAGCGAATCTGCCTGTGTGAATGAGGAGCTGGTCTATTACGGAGAAGAACTGAACAGCGCCCTTGTTTATTTGGAGCTGTTTGCGCCGGATACCGAGAAGCAGGAGTTTGAGAGCCGTATCAGCGCCTTGTTTGAAAACAAGTGGATGGTTGATCTGATTGATACCGCTATGGCGAAAATATATGACTACCATAACAACGGCAGGCTGTACCACGAAATCATATCAAAAAGCTACCTGACAGCGTTTCGGTATACGGAGAGCGACCTGCTCGATCTCTTGAATATGGAGCGCAGTACCTTTTACGACCGGAAACGGGAAGCGATTTTGCTTCTCGGTGTATCCCTGTGGGGATATGCGATTCCGAGCTTCAAAGGAATCTTTAATATGAAGGGAGATGATGAAAGCGGCGATATTCCCGATTTTTTCAAATAAAGGCTTGTCCGACTAAAGTCCGACGAAATCCCTACTGAATGTCCGACCTTGCGTATGCTACACTGTGTATGCTGCCCGAAGAACGGCTTTCGTTTACGGAACGAGGCTGAAAACAAAATGGCAGAAAATTGGCGCAGTTTTGCCGATGATACGAAAAAGCAAATCTGTTACAATTAGTATGCCTAAAGCTTTGAGAATTTTTCTTGATTTTCAAATGCTGGTTGAATATCTTTTAGGCGGCAATACAGCAGCTTAGGCAAAACGAATTGAATATGTGTTTTGAAGAAGCAGTTATAGCTTTCAGCCTTCGGGCTTGAATGTTATAGCTGCTTTTTTTGTGCAGCCCTTTTCGCTTTTGTCAAGCGGAAAGGGAGCTTTATGTCTATCACAGTATGGCAGGCGTTTGTATGTAGGTATCCGTGATCTCCGGAGTTTTTGATTGTGACCTTATATATCAAAAATTCCAAATTTAAGGAGATTACGGAAATGAAAAAACTTACAGTAAAAAAGCAGGTAGAATTATTTGCACAGGATTGTAAACTCATCAACCTTCGGTATGAGTATAGTGGTTTCACTGGAACGGAAAAATGGGCAATTATAACGGAACTGTCCGAAGAAGCATTGTGGGATAAGTACCCTGATGTCATCAGCAGGTATATGCCGTTTATCCTTCTGTCAATGGCTCAGGGGGAAGTGATTAGTGAATCACATAGAAATAATGATAAATATGAAAAGCGCAGCAAAAGGACAATAGATGTGTACGGATACGAAGATGATATTTTTGAGCAGTTCCATCCGAAATCTATCGCACCGTTTATTGATCCGTTTGATAAAGCGGAGGAGGAACAGATCGAGGAAGAAAAAGAAAAGCTGCGGCAGTTAGAACTTTCTAAGGTAAGGCAAGCGTTAAGTATGCTGCAACCTGTTCAAAGGGAGCGCCTTCTTAAATCCGTCTTGCTTGGGATTAGTTCAAGAAAAATTGCAAAAGAGGAGGGCATAAATTATAGCTCCGTAGACAAGTCAATCGCTGCCGCAATAAAAAATTTCAAAAAATTTTATGAAAACCTCTGATTTTGGGTGTGCATTTCGCACCCCTTTGTCCAAATGAGTGAAGGGGTATTTCTATTCCGGATATGAAATGCGCTTTCAAAACTCAATGAACAGAGAGGTTATACATAAAATGAAGGAAACAAAAATCAGGCGTGGGGATATATTTTCCTACGATTTCGGCACACGAATCGGCTCGATCCAATCGGGCGTAAGACCTGTGCTGGTAATTCAGGCAGACAATTTCAATACGAATGCGCCTACTGTTATTGTTGCGTCCATAACGAGTGTAATAAAAAAGAGGTATTTGCCATCCCACATTATTTTAGGCGAGGATTTCGGTCTGACGAAGCCTTCAATGGTGTTGCTTGAGCAAATACAGACTGTAAATAAAGATGATTTGACAGAGTATATCGGCTTTGTCGATGATGAACGCCTTTGGAGGCAGATTAACGCAGCCTTGAAAAAAACATTCGGTCTATGGCTTTACAACACTGACAGGATCGGCGACATTCGCTGCCTGTGTCCGAAATGCTTAAAGGACTATTTCCGCAATCCGAACTATATTGTCAGACGCCTTGATCCTTTTCAGAAAAGTAAAGGTACTTGTGATAAGTGCAATGATAGGGGCTGGGATTATATCGTTTATGATAAACGCACCTCTTTCAAAGGGAAAGGGGTATAGGGATGTCGCAAAACAGGGAAAGGAAACGGAAGTTTGACATTCCTATATGGTGTAAGGCAAATCTGTCGATTGAAGAAGCCGCAGCCTATTCCGGTATCGGAATGGCAAAGCTTTATGAGATGACAGAAAGTGAGGATTGCCCATTTGTCTTATGGATAGGTAGCCGGAGAATGATTAAGCGAAAAGCTTTTGATGAGTATATAGAGCGGCAATACTCAATTTAATGAAAAAGTCAAGCCTGCGATGAGCCGATTCGCATAATTGGCTTATCGCAGGATATTGACTATGCTGTAACTACCAAAAGCAAGGAGGTGCAGCAATATGCTCAACAAAAAGAACGATCCGGATATGTCGAAAGTCCCGTTGTGGAAGAAAATGAATTTGACGGTGGAAGAAGCCGCCGAATACTCAGGAATAGGCGTATCTAAAATTAAAGAAATTTCAAATCAAAAAAACTGTCCCTTTGTCCTATGGAATGGAACAAAGCGGTTGATTAAAAGAAAACAATTCGAGGATTATCTCGAAACACAATATTCCGTCTGAGAGGAGGACAAGCTAATGGATAATAAACTGACTGAAACAGGCAGTTCCAACAGGCGTGTGGCTGCTGTTCCAATTTGGGTAAAACCTTATTTGACGATAGAAGAAGCGGCAGAGTATACGGGAATAGGTAGGGATAAGCTTTATGAAATGACGAGCCTTGCCGATTGTCCGTTTGTTCTATGGGTAGGCAATCGGAGAATGATTAAGCGCAGGATTTTTGATGAATACATTGAGCAAATGTATTCAATATGATGGAGGTTGTATGGACGAAAAAATTTTAGCTTACAGAAGTGAACTCCAAAAGAGGTCGGAAAACACACCGTTTTGGACGAAAACGATTTTAACCGTTGAAGAAGCTGCCGCATACACCGGAATCGGAAGGGCAAAAATCCGTCAAATCATATCACAAGGGAATTGCCCTTTCACGGTAAATAACGGCACACAAATCTGTGTGATCCGTGAAGCGTTCATTGATTATCTTGATAAGCAGTTTCGCATATAGGAGGAGAGAATTATGCCGAGAACAAAAAGAAAAGACAAGTCAAGAGCCGTGCTTCGGACAGGCGAATCGCAAAGGGCTGACGGAACTTATCAATTCCGATGGACTGATAGCAATCATAAGAGGTTTTGCGTATATGCCAAGACGCTTGACGAATTGCGTTACAAAGAAGAACAGATTAAAAAGGATAAGAGCGATGGCATTAAAACTGAAGCCCGATATACGACGGTCAACGAGGTCTATGAGCTTTGGAAGGAGCTGAAGCGAGGGCTGAAGAACAACACCTTTGAGAATTATAAATATATGTATGAAACCTTTGTCCGTCATCAAATAGGCTCAAAGACAGTTTCATCATTGAAAAAAACAGACATAAAGAGGTTTTATAATTACCTTACAGACGAGCGCCAGTTGAAGCCTTCGACCATTGACAGTATCCATACGGTTTTACATCAAATTTTGGATATGGCTGTTGACGATGATTATATAAGGAATAATCCGTCAGATAATGTACTTAGAGAGTTAAAACAGGCACATTGCTTCAAGACAGAAAAGCGCAGGGCTTTAACCCGTCCCGAACAGGAGCTGTTTTTAAGCTATTTGAAAAATACTCCCGCCGCACAATACTGGTATCCGATCTTTGCGGTTTTGGTAGGGACAGGGCTTCGAGTCGGAGAACTTACCGGATTAAGATGGTGTGATGTCGATCTGGAGAATGGTGTTATTGATGTAAATCATACTTTGGTTTACTATGACCACCGCACCGATGGAAGCAAAAAAGGCTGCTATTTTAATGTCAATACGCCGAAAACTCCGACTGGAAAGAGAAAAGTGCCAATGCTCAGTTTTGTGAAAGAGGCAATTATAATGGAAAAGGAAAGGCAGGAACTGCTCGATCTTCATTGTATCGCTACCATTGACGGATACACGGATTTTATCTTTATCAATCGTTTCGGCAATCCGCAACATCAGGGAACGCTCAATAAAGCAATCCGCCGCATAATCCGTGACTGTAACGATGAGCAGTTTTTGAAAAACGAAAATCCCGAAGTGCTGCTTCCGCATTTTAGCTGCCATTCATTAAGACATACATTTACGACGAGAATGTGCGAAGCGGGCGTAAATGTTAAGGTCATTCAAGACACGCTTGGTCATAAGGATATTTCAACAACGCTCAATATCTATACCGATGTGACGAAAGAGCTTAGGCAGTCTGAGTTTGAAGGTCTTGACTCATATTTCAAAAGCGAGTATAATAAAGTGTCTGGAGAGTAAGAGGCATTTCTTGAGCGAGGATAAAAGCTTCTACACCATTTACACCAATTTATACTCCAATCCGCCGAAAAACAGCACGAATTTACAGGGATATAGCGATTCAGGAAGAAACTCCGTTTAGACCTGTTATGAGATATGAGGAGGTTTAGGAGAGATTGAAAAGTTGGTTGCTTTCGTCCCGACTATGAAGCCGCTGGACAACTGAAATGGCTGAGAACGCCCCTGCGCCAAAGCGGCGCGGGGGTGTTTTTTCTGTCCCCCACTTGCCAAATGCCGCACCGGATAGTATACTTAGCACATAACATCCCGTCGCGGTGCGTACAGTAGCACAGGCGCGAAGGAGGAGACTATGTACACCATCAACGACCTTTATGATCTGACACATACACTGGCGGGGGACTACCTGGCCCGCTTTACCTATCCCTGGGAGGCGCTCTCCGACCTGGCGGACTGCATTCGTGCGCTGGGCGCACAGCTGGACAGCGAATATCTGCCCTTTGGCCCGGAGGTGTGGGTGCACCGGACGGCGCACGTCGCGCCCACGGCGTCCATCACCGGGCCGTGCATCATCGGGCCGGAGACGGAGGTGCGCCACTGCGCCTTTATCCGGGGCAGCGCGCTGGTGGGCGCCCATTGCGTGGTGGGCAACTCCGTGGAGCTGAAGAATGTTATCCTGTTCGACAACGTGCAGACGCCCCACTACAACTATGTGGGCGACAGCATTCTGGGCTACAAATCCCACATGGGCGCCGGTTCCATCACCTCCAATGTGAAGTCCGACAAGACCCATGTGGTGGTCACGGACGGCGCGGAGCGCATCGACACCGGACGCAAGAAGGTGGGCGCCATGTTGGGCGACGGCGTGGAGGTGGGCTGCAACAGTGTGCTGAACCCCGGCAGCGTTATCGGACGGGGCAGCCGGGTATATCCGCTGTCCTCGGTGCGGGGCACCGTGCCGGCGGCGAGCATCTACAAGCGCAGCGGCGACATTGCCGCCCAGCGCTGACAGGGAGGAAGAAAAATGGGCAAGTATTTCGGCACGGACGGCTTCCGGGGCGAGGCCAATGTGACCCTGACGGCGGACCACGCCTATCAGGTGGGCCGCTTTTTGGGCTGGTACTGCGGTGAATGCAAGCGCCGCGGCGGTGACAGCGAGCCGGCAAAGGTGGTCATCGGTAAGGACACCCGCCGCAGCAGCTATATGTTCGAGTACGCCCTGGCCTCCGGACTGGTGGCCTCCGGCGCGGACGCCTATCTGCTGCACGTGACCACCACGCCCTCTGTGTCCTATGTGGCGCGGACGGAGGGCTTCGACTGCGGCATTATGATCTCCGCCAGCCACAATCCGTTCTATGACAACGGCATCAAGCTGATCGGGCGGTCCGGCGAGAAAATGGACGAGGACACCGTCGCCTTGATCGAGGACTACCTGGACGGGAAGCTCAGCGTGTTCGGCCAGACCTGGGAGACGCTGCCCCTGGCGCAGCGGGATCATATCGGCCGCACGGTGGATTGGTCCGCGGGGCGCAACCGCTACGTGGGCTACCTCATCTCCCTGGGAATGTTCTCCTTCAAGGGGAAAAAGGTGGGGCTGGACTGTGCCAATGGCAGCGCCTGGATGATCGCCAGAAGCGTTTTTGACGCACTGGGTGCCACGACCTACGTCATGGGCGATGAGCCAGACGGCTTCAATATCAACAACGGCGTGGGCTCCACTCATATCGAGGCCCTGCAGCGCTTCGTGGTGGAGAAAGGCCTGGACGTGGGCTTTGCCTACGACGGCGACGCGGATCGGTGCCTGGCGGTGGACGAAAAGGGCCAGATCATCACCGGCGACCATATCCTGTATATCTGCGGCCGCCATATGAAGGAGCTGGGCGAGCTGCCCCACAACACGGTGGTGACCACGGTCATGTCCAACTTCGGACTGTACCGGGCCTTTGACCGGTTGGGGATCCGCTATGCCAAAACCGCTGTGGGCGACAAGTACGTATACGAGTATATGAGCAAAAACGGCTGCGCCCTGGGCGGCGAGCAGTCGGGGCATATCATCTTCTCCAAGTACGCCTCCACCGGCGACGGCATTTTGACCAGCCTGAAGCTGATGGAAGTTATGCTGGAGCGCAAGCAGCCCATGAGCAAGCTCACCGAGGGACTGACCATCTATCCCCAGGTGCTGGAGAATGTGCGGGTGCACGACAAGGCTGCCGCTCGTCAGGACCCGGCCGTGCAGAAGGCTGTGGATGACGTGGCCCGCCGTCTGGGCGATACGGGCCGTATTCTGGTGCGTGAATCCGGTACAGAGCCGGTGCTCCGCGTAATGGTGGAGGCGCCGGAGGATGCTATCTGCCGGGAGTGTGTGGCACAGGTGGCGGAGATCATCCGGGCGCAGGGACACGCGGTTTGAGTACGCAATAAGGGAACGCCGTACCGCGTTCCCTTATTTTTTGTTGACATTCGCAGAGGATACCTATATTATAAGGAATATTCTGAGAGGGGAGGGGCACCGTTATGACAGAGCGCATTACCAGCCGGCGCAATCCGCTGCTGGAACAGGTCCGCAGGCTGGATACGGCGGCGCTCCGGCGGAAGGCCGGGGTGTTTTTGTGCGACAGCCCCAAGCTGGTGGGCGAGGCGGTGCAGCACGGCGTGTCCGTGCAGTGTGTCATCGCCGCGGATGGTGTGGCCTTCCCGGAGGGACTGCCGGAGAATGTGCGGCGGGTGACGGTGCCGGCGGACGTGATGGCGTCCATTTCGCCCATGCCCACGCCCCAGGGGATGCTGGCCCTGTGTGCCCTGCCGGATATGGCGGCGCCTGCGCGCCTGTCGCCGGGCCGCTATGTGGTGCTGGACGGTGTGCAGGACCCGGGCAACGTGGGGGCGGTGCTGCGGACGGCGGACGCCTTCGGCTGCACCGGTGCGCTGCTGCTGCCGGGCTGCGCCGATCCCTATGGGCCAAAGACGCTGCGCGCCGCCATGGGCGCGGTGTTCCGCCTGCCGCTGTACGCGGTGGGACTGGAGGCCCTGCCGGGCTTGTTGGCAGACGCGGGGCTGCCGCTGTACGGCACGGCCCTGCGCCACGACACGGTGGACGTGCGGCAGCGGGATCTGCGCCGCTGCGCGCTGGTCATTGGCAGCGAAGGCCGGGGCGTCAGCGCGGAGGTGCTGGCGCTGTGCCGCGAGACGCTGCGTATCCCCATGTCGTCCCACTGCGAGTCGCTGAACGCCGCGGCCGCGGCGGCGGTGCTGCTGTGGGAGGCCTATCGCGCGGAGGAGGGGAACTGAGATGGCGGCTTTGAAGTATTGGGTGTGGCTGACCACACTGCCGGGTCTGGGGGAACGGGCGAAATTGCAGCTGCTGGCGCATTTCGGCTCGCCGGAGGAGATCTATTTTGCCCCGGAGGGCGAGCTGCTGCTGGCAGAGGGCATTACGAAACTACAGGCCGCCCTGCTGGCGGACAAATCGCTGGACCGGGCGGAGAAGGTGCTGGAGGACTGCGCCAGAGACGGCCAGTTCCTGCTGACCATGGACGACGCGGGATACCCCGCGCGGCTGCGGAACATCTACGACCCGCCCCTGCTGCTGTATGGCAAGGGCAGCCTGCCCCTGTTCGATGATGAGGTGGCCGTCACGGTGGTGGGCACCCGGGACTGCACGCCCTATGGCGTGCGCGCGGCGTCACAGCTGGGCTATGAGCTGGCCAGACAGGGGGCGCTGCTGGTGTCCGGCATGGCCAAGGGCATCGACGGCGAGGCGCTGAAGGGCGCCCTGCGCGCCGGCGGCTTTACCGCCGCGGTGCTGGGCGGCGGCGCGGACGTGGTGTATCCGGCGGCCAACCGCCGGCTGTATGAGGACATCGCCGCCACCGGCGTCATCCTGTCGGAGTACCCGCCCGGGACGGAGCCCAAGGGCGACCACTTCCCGGTGCGGAACCGATTGCTCAGTGCGCTGAGTCTTGCCACCGTGGTGGTGGAGGCCCCGGAGAAAAGCGGCGCGCTCATCACCGCCGCCACGGCGCTGGAGCAGGGCCGCGAGGTCTTTGCCGTGCCGGGCCCCTTCGACGCGCCCAAGAGCCGGGGCTGCAACGCCCTGATACGCGAGGGCGCGGGCCTGGTGTGCGAGGCCTGGGACGTGCTGAGCTTTTACGAGAGCCGCTTTCCCCATAAGCTGCGGCCTCTGCGGGCCACGATCCCGCCTCTGCCCAAGGGCGCGGAGCCGGAGAGCGACGCGCCTGCCGTTCCGGTGCAGGAGACGCCCGCGCCCACCACGCCGGTACTGCCGGTGCTGGATATTTCACAGGACACCGCCGGACTCACCGACGATCAGATCGCGGTGCTGTCCGTTCTGCAAGCGGATATACCCACCCTTACCGATGACGCGGCACTGCTGGCCGAGCTGCCGGTGCGCCGTGTGCTGTCGGCGCTGACGGTGCTGGAGATCGACGGCTACGTCTGCCGTCAGGGAGCGCGGAGCTTCCTGCGGACGGTGGAACTCAAAAAGGAGTAAGTAACAATATGGCAGCAAAGAAAAACCTGGTCATCGTGGAGTCCCCGGCCAAGGCCAAGACCATCGGCAAATATCTGGGGCCGGACTATGTGGTCAAGGCCAGCATGGGTCACCTGCGTGACCTGCCCAAGAGCACCCTGGGCGTGGACGTGGAGGGTGACTTTACCCCCAACTACCGGCCCATCAAGGGCAAAGAGGATATCATCAAGGACCTGAAGACCACGGCGGACAAGAGCAAGACCGTGTACCTGGCCACCGACCCGGACCGCGAGGGCGAGGCCATCAGCTGGCATCTGCAGCACCTGCTGGACCTGCCGGATGACAAGGCCCGGCGCGTGACGTTCAACGAGATCACCAAGAAGGTGGTGCAGGAGTCCATCCAGCACCCCCGCGCCATCGACCAGGACCTGGTGGACGCCCAGCAGGCCCGCCGTGTGCTGGACCGCATCGTGGGCTATCAGCTCTCCCCCCTGCTGTGGAAGAAGATCCGCCGCGGCCTGTCCGCCGGCCGTGTGCAGTCGGTGGCGATCCGGCTGGTGGCCCAGCGTGAGCAGGAGATCGCGGCCTTCGTGCCCCAGGAGTACTGGACGTTGGACGTACACCTGCAAAACCACGCCGCCGCGTCCTTTACCGCCCACTACTACGGTGTGGACGGCAAGAAGTATGAACCCAAGGACGAGGCGGATACCCAGCGCATCGTGGAGGAGCTGAAAAAAGAGGCCTTCGCGGTCAAGACCGTGAAGCGTACCGACAAGCAGCGCAGCCCCACGCCGCCCTTTACCACCTCCAGCTTACAGCAGGAGGCCTCCCGCAAGCTGAATATGACGCCCCGTCGGACCATGGCCATTGCCCAGCAGCTGTATGAGGGCGTGGACATCACCGGCGAGGGCACCGTGGGTCTGATCACCTATATGCGTACCGACTCGCTGCGTATCTCCGACGAGGCCCAGGCCCAGGCCCGCGAGCTGATACAGTCCCGCTACGGCGCGGCCTATTGCCCCGACGTGCCCCGGAAGTACAAGACAAAGGCCGGAGCCCAGGACGCCCACGAGGCCATCCGTCCCTCCGACCCGGCGCTGACGCCGGAGCAGGTGAAGGGCGACCTGACGCCGGAGCAGTACCGCCTCTACCGACTGATCTGGAGCCGCTTCCTGGCCAGCCAGATGGCCAACGCCGTGTATGACAGCATCTCCGTGGAGATCGCCGCCGGTGCCCATGCCCTGCGGTGCTCCGCCAGCAACCTGAAATTCGCCGGCTATACCGCCGTATATGAGGAGAGCCGGGACGACGACAAGGAGGAGAAGGACTCTCCCCTGCCGCCGCTGGAGGAGGGCGAGCAGGTGACGGCGGTGGGCTTTGCGCCTCTGCAGCATTTCACCCAGCCCCCGGCCCGCTATACCGACGCCACCCTTATCCGCACCATGGAGGAGAACGGCATCGGCCGCCCCTCCACCTATGCGCCCACCGTGTCCACTATTCTGGACCGCGAGTACGTCATCAAGGAGGGCAAGTATCTGCGCCTGACACCGTTGGGCGGCGTGGTCAACGACCTGATGTGCCAGCGGTTCCCGGATATCGTGGATGTAAAGTTCACCGCCCGTATGGAGCAGAAGCTGGACGATGTGGAGGACGGCCAGGTCAAGTGGAAGGACCTGATCCGCCAGTTCTACGTGCCGTTCCATGAGAACCTAGAAAAGGTCGAGAAGGACATGGAGGGCGTCTATCTCAAGGTGCCCGACGAGGTCACGGAGGAGAAGTGCGACCTGTGCGGCCGCAACATGGTCATCAAGTCCGGGCGTTTTGGCCGGTTTCTGGCCTGCCCCGGCTATCCGGAGTGCAAGTTCACCAAGCCGCTGGTGGTGGAGATGCCCGGCCGCTGCCCCAAGTGCGGCGGACGCATCCTGAAAAAGACCAGCCGCAACGGCTACACCTACTACGGCTGCGACAAGTTCCCCGCCTGCGATTTTATGACCTGGGACGTGCCGGTAAAGGACGACTGCCCTGTGTGCGGCAAGACCATGTTCAAGAAGGCCGGTAAGGGCTTCAACAAGCCCTTCTGCGCCAATCCCGAGTGCCCGAACTTCCTGCCGGAGGACAAGCGCGGCTATCGCCGCCGCAAGACCGATGACGCCGCGGCGTCTGCCGAGGGTGGAGCGCCGGCCGCGGAGGAAAAGCCTGCGGCACAGCCCGAGACGAAAAAGTCCGCTGCGAAAAAGACCACGGCGGCCAAGAAACCGGCTGCTGCCAAGAAGACCACGGCGGCCAAGAAGCCGGCCGCGGCCAAGAAGACGACCACAAAAAAGACTACGACCAAGAAAGCGGAAGAATAAATGGAAAGCGTAACTGTGATCGGCGCGGGCCTGGCCGGGTCCGAATGTGCCTGGCAGCTGGCCCAGCGGGGTATCCCCGTGGTGCTGCGGGAGATGAAGCCGGAGAAGAAGACCCCCGCCCATGTGACCGGCTATTTTGCGGAGCTGTGCTGCTCCAATTCCCTGCGGGGTGCGGGGCTGGAGAACGCCGTGGGCCTGCTGAAGGAGGAACTGCGGCGGCTGGACAGTCTGATCCTCCGCTGCGCGGACGCCACGGCGGTGCCCGCCGGCGGCGCGCTGGCGGTGGACCGGGAGGGCTTTGCCCGCATGGTCACCGAGTCCGTGCTGGGCCACCCCAATATCACCATGATCCCCGGCGAGGTGACGGCTATACCGGAGGGGAATGTGGTCATCGCCAGCGGCCCGCTGACCTCTGACGCGCTGGCCGACGCCATTGCGGAAAAGCTGGGCGGCGGCCATACGCTGAACTTCTTTGACGCGGCGGCCCCGCTGGTGACCTTCGACAGCGTGGACATGGACAGTGCGTATTTCGCCTCCCGCTACGATAAGGGCACCCCGGACTACATCAACTGCCCCATGACCAAAGAGGAATATCAGGCCTTCTGGGCGGAGTTGGTGAAGGCGGAGGAGGCCGAGGTCCACGGCTTTGAGGACAGCGGCGTGTTCGAGGGCTGTATGCCGGTGGAAGTCATGGCCCGCCGGGGCGAGGATACCCTGCGCTTCGGCCCCCTGAAGCCCCGCGGCCTGGTGGATCCCAAGACCGGCCGTGAGCCCTACGCCGTGGTGCAGCTGCGGCGTGACAACGCTGACGGCACCATCTACAATCTGGTGGGCTTCCAGACCCACCTGAAATGGGGCGAGCAGAAGCGGGTGTTCTCCATGATCCCCGCCCTGCATGACGCCCAGTACCTGCGCTACGGCGTCATGCACCGCAACACCTATCTGGATTCGCCCCGGCTGCTGGACCGGTACTACCGGCTGAAAAGCGATCCCCGTATCGCCTTCGCCGGTCAGATGACCGGCGTGGAGGGCTATGTGGAGTCCTGCGCCAGCGGTTTTTTGGCGGGTATAGAGTTGGCACGGCGGCTGAAGGGGCAGGCGCCCCTCGACCTTCCCCGAGAGACGGCCATCGGCGCCCTGGGCCTGTATGTCAGCAACGAGAGCGTGGCGGACTTTCAGCCCATGAACGTGAACTTCGGCATTATCCCGCCGTTGGACCACCGGGTCAAGGGCAAGCGCAACAAAAACGCGGAGCTGAGCCAGCGGTCGCTGGCCATTCTGGATACCATGAAAGAGGAGGTGCTCTCTCTGTGAAGATCATCATCGACGCTATGGGCGGCGACAACGCCCCGCTGGAGATCGTCAAGGGCGCGCTCAGCGCCCACAGCCGCTTCGGCTGCAACATCGTCCTCACCGGCGACGAGGCGGCCATCCGGGCCGCGGCGGCCCGGTGCGGCGCGGCAACGCTGCCGCAGGGTGTGACCCTCCGCCCCACCACGGAGACGGTGGAGATGTGCGACGACCCTGCCACGGTGTTCCGCCGGAAGAAGGATACCTCCATGGGCGCGGCATTGACCATGCTGCGTGATGGAGAGGGCGACGCCGTGGTGTCCGCCGGCTCCACCGGTGCGCTGCTGACCGGTGCGACGCTGATCACCAAGCGTATCCATGGCATCCGCCGTGCGGCCATGGCGCCGGTCATCCCCACCACCACCGGCAGCGCCGTGCTTATCGACTGCGGCGCCAACGCTGAGTGTACCCCGGAGTATCTGCTCCAGTTCGCCTATCTGGGCAATTTCTATGCCCAGCGGGTGCTGGGGGTGGCGACGCCCCGCGTGGGCCTGCTGAATATCGGCGCGGAGGACAGCAAGGGCACCGACCTGCAAAAGCAGACCCTGGCCCTGCTGCGCGCGGCGGACGCCCGGGGCGATCTGCACTTCATCGGCAATATCGAGGCCAAGGACGCCATCAAGGGCGGCTGTGACGTGATCGTTACCGACGGCTTCTCCGGCAACGTGATGCTCAAGTCCATCGAGGGCGTGGGCTCCTTCGCCGGAAGCGCCCTGAAGGGGATGTTCAAAAAGAACCTGCTGACGAAGCTTGCCGCCCTGCTGGTGATGCCGGGGCTGAACGCCTTTAAAGCGCGGCTGGACCCCAACAAGGTGGGCGGCACGGCCTTCATCGGCATCTCCAAACCGGTCATCAAGGCCCACGGCGGCTCCAACGCCGAGGCCATCGAGAACGCGGTGGGGCAGGCCATTCAGGTGGCCGAAAGCGGTATTACCGAGGCCATCGCGGCGCACATAGACAAAATGCAGCTTCCCACCGTATAAATTTACCAAAAAGGTATTGACACTGTCACACGATTGCCGTATTATTTTCGGAGATAACAAGCAAAGAAGGAGGAATACCCTTGACTATGGAAGAGATTTTCAAGACGATGCAGGATCTGATCGCCGAGCAGTTCGCTATCGATGCCGACGAGATCAGCATGGACAGCTCTTTCGTGGACGACCTGGGTGCCGATTCTGTGGATCTGGTGGAATTGGTCATGGCGATGGAAGAGGAGTTTGACATCGGCGAGATCGACGAAGAAGACCTGGCCGGCCTCAAGACCGTCGGCGACTGCGTCCGCTATCTCAACAGCAAGCTGGGCTGATCCGACTATAACGACAGAAAATACGGCCCGGCAGGGCCGTATTTTTTCAGGAGGTTCCTATGGAAGAACTGGAAAAAAAGCTGGGCTACACCTTCCGCGACCCGGAGCTGCTCCGTGCCGCCCTGTACCACAGTTCCTACGCCAACGAGCACCGCAGCGAGGGCATACGCAGCAACGAGCGCTTGGAATTCCTGGGCGATGCCGTGCTGGGCTTTGTGTCCGCCGAGCATCTGTTCAAGAAGCACCCGGAGCTGCCGGAGGGCGACCTGACCCGCATCCGCGCCGCCCTGGTGTGTGAGGAGAGCCTGCATGAGGTGGCCCAGTCCCTGGACCTGGGCAATTATCTGCTGCTGGGCAAGGGCGAGGAGCAGGGCGGCGGCCGCTGCCGGCCCTCCATACTGGCCGACGCCACCGAGTCCGTGTTTGCCGCCGTATATCTGGACGGCGGGATGGACGCCGCCAGCGACCTCATCCACCGCGTCCTGCTGGACAAGGAGCGTGAGGAGGTGGTGGAGGAGCGCCGCCGGGACTATAAGACGGAGCTGCAGGAGTTGGTCCAGCGCAGAAGCGGCCAGGTGCTGCACTATGAGCTGACGGGGACCTCTGGCCCCGACCACGCCAAGCAGTTCACCTTCCGGGTGACGCTGAACGGCAGAGAGCTTGGCCAGGGTACCGGCCGCAGCAAAAAGGAGGCAGAGCAGTCCGCCGCCCGCAGCGCCCTGGCGCAGTGGAACGAGCAATAAGCAAAAATCAAAACCTCCGGCTTAGCCGGAGGTTTTGATTCATCACGGCTGGTAGTGGTGCGCGTCCTGCAATACCATCTCCTTGACCTTCATCAGCCGTGTGGTGTTGCCGCGCTCGTTCTCGTCCAGCTTCATGGTGATATAGCGGATGTTCTGCTCCGTTTCCGGGATCATCACATACTCCAGCGCGTTGACCCGCCGGCGGGTCTTTTCGATGTCCTGGGCCAGCAGCTGCATGGTCTTTTCCACCTGCGCCAGCTCCAGCATATCGGCGAATACCGCCTGCATCTTCTCCAGCGCCGCGTCCAGCTCGCCGCTGGTCTGGGCGAAGC
>OHBW01000056.1_pt1 | contig 45692 bp, 38 predicted proteins | sample 1577411 | NCBI WGS metagenome assembly OHBW01 (sample SAMEA3879534, study PRJEB24766) | human gut metagenome | biome: human-associated habitat; feature: feces | place: USA | collected 1985/1987 | reverse complement strand
CAACACGTTTGTCTCTTGGTAAGTCTACACCAGCTATACGAGCCATGTACTTTGTCCTCCATTTTTCTAAAACATTAATATTTTCCTAATTGGGATACAGGTATGCGTGTATCCAGCCGTGTTCGCACGACCTTTCTCCTTCTGCCACCTGACAGATCGGAGTATTAAGCAATATTATAAGGGATGTCTGCGCTCCGCGCGTCCACCCGCCGGAGGTGTCCTGGCTGCAACTTGCCAGGTGTCTCACTTTATAATATTAACAGCAGAACAACGCATTCACGCGCGTCCTCGCTGCAGCCGCACTTAAAATCTGCACAATTACGATCAAGCCTAATGACGGATTAGCCCTGGCGCTGTTTGTGTTTCGGGTTCTCACAGATTACTCTGATGCGTCCTTTTCTCTTGATGATTTTGCACTTTTCGCAAATCGGTTTTACTGATGATCTAACTTTCATGTTAAACCCTCCTTTCAAAAAAGACCGTCTTACATTATAGCATGACGGTCTTTCCTTTGCAAGCGTATTCTTACGCTTTTTTCAATCTTTTTCAATTTTTTTGACACTTTTTTACGTTTCTGACAATCAAAACAATAAAAGTAATGGCTGCAGCCGCCGCAACGCTCAAAATCCGGAAGGTAAACCTTGCATGCAGCGCAGAATGATGTTGTACGGCAATGATCCAGGCAAAAGGAATTGCGGCTGTGACAACGACCGGAAGTAACTGTGCATACACATTCTTCCATCTTCCCATAACAATGATCATCACCATCAGTCCTACTGCCACTGCGGCCAGGATGCCTGCGGCGATTCCCATATAAACCGGATATTCGTGAAGATTCAGTCCGATCACATAGAACCCTCCGTTCATCCGCGGTCTGCCGCCGATTGCCTCTGTACGACCGATAATGGACCAAATAGCATCTTTGATCGTACCGGTATGTAAAGTCAGGTCTGCAATGACCCATTTTGCTGCCCACATTCCCGCATAGCCGATTCCCCAGCTTGCGCAGAAGCCGATCAGCTTTTTGATATTATTCCATGCTCTGTCATTTTCTAATAAGAAGTAACAGCACAGGGGAATTCCCAGTGTAGTGATGGGATACGTCAGGAAATCAAAATAAGACGTCAGAATTCCAATGATCAGGAAGAATTCCGGATACTGTCCCTTCTCATGCAATCTGTCATGATGTAACAGCATATATTCCACTGCCAGAAGCGTCAGGATCCAGCACACCGACATGGTCAGAGAGATCAGCACCAGTACCGGTTTCATGAACAGAAAGCTTCCCAGGGTCACAGCTGCGACACCTGCATTCTGTTTTCGTATTGCCGTGATCAGTACCCAGATCATAAGTGCGATCTGTACCGCCAGTTCCAGCCATACCACATGCTTCCAGGAGAACAGCAGCAGCAAAGGCTTTAAGTATAAAAGATAGCCGTGCCAGTACCTCGCATAAATATGAAGGTACATGTTATTGACATTCTCATGAGATTCACAAAAAGCCTTCAAGGAATCTTCCGGCGTCCACACGTCCTCTTCCAGATCATAGTGGTACATCCACATGGCATGTTCATAAGCATTTTTATCCGGCAGTCTCTCTATGGCATTCTGTACCATGATAGCATCGGTGTAAGTCTCTCTGTTTTTCCACAAGTACTTTGAGAATGCATCTTCCGGGATCTCATCACCGGTCTTCAGCATATCCCCAACACTTTTCTCCACATTCCTGCGCATCGGCCCTACCGGAAGCAGGAATACCAATACCAAAAGCATCGTTCCCACTACCGCACTGATCGCCAGAATAGTAGCAAAGTTACGCATTTTTTTAGCCATAGCTATTTTCTCTCCAGATTGCACTTACTTATCTCTCCAGATAATACGTCCCTTGCTCAGATCGTAAGGAGATAATTCCAGTGTTACCTTATCTCCGGGAAGGATACGGATGAAGTTCTGACGAAGCTTACCACTGATGGTAGCCAGCACTCTGTGTCCGTTCTCCAATTCTACACGGAACATGGTATTGGGAAGTTTCTCCACAACGGTTCCTTCGATTTCGATTACATCACTTTTAGACATAAAATTCCTCCATAGCTTTCTACTTTTTACTTCTTTACATTACTTATTACGCAGATAATCCTCCAGGGTCTTGCGGATCTGTCTGTCGATCTCGTCCCGCTCCCCCGGAAGATTCTGCTTTATGATCTGGATCAGTGTGTCCTGTGCCGAAGAATGTATGATCTGGATATGCTTTTTCTTTTTCTTCTTCGGATGTTCTACACCACGCAGCCTTCCGTCACACAGATAAACACATTCTCCCTCTTCACCGACGATCATGTACAATCTGTCCTTGTCATGACCGGCTTTTGAAGTTGCAAGTTCTCCTATCATACCGTAAGTCTAACCTTTCTTACGCATTATAATCGCAGTGGATTACTCTTAATACATGGTCAGGATCTCGGGCTCGCCGTCCGTGATCAGGACCGTATTCTCATAATGTGCGGACAGGGATCCATCCTCGGTGACAACTGTCCAGTCGTCATCCAGCCATGCCACATCCGGTCTTCCGATATTGATCATGGGCTCGATCGCCAGCGTCATACCTGCCTGTAACTTCAGTCCACGTCTGTGCTGTGCAAAATTGGGAATCTGCGGATCCTCATGCAGGCTGGTGCCGATACCATGGCCTACCAGATCTCTTACGATGCCATAACCAAAAGGTTTAATATAAGCATCGATGGCATTGGAAATATCATACAGGTGGTTGCCTGCCTTCGCCATCTCGATTCCTGCGAAAAAGCTTCCCTTGGTTCTCTCCATCAGGAGTCTTGCTTCTTCACTGACCTGACCTACCGGGAAAGTACGTGCCATGTCGGAATGATACCCCTTATAGATCAATCCTGCATCCAGACTTACAATATCACCCTCGTGAAGAATATGATCTTTGTGAGGAATACCATGTACGACTTCATCATTCACAGATACACAGATAGATGCCGGATATCCGTTATAATTCAGGAAGTTGGGAATACAGCCGTGGGCACGGATCAGCTTCTCACCCAGATTGTTGATATCCAGAGTGGATACACCGGGGTGCACTGCCTTCTCCATCTGGCTGAATACATCCGCCAAAATTTTACATGATTCTCTCATCAGCTCGATCTCACGCTGTGATTTGATAGTTACTGCCATTTTATTCACCTTTCCGTTCCGGATTTTTCTGCTGTTTGTCAGGGATCCGGACTATTCTTAACCAAGGATTGCTACGATATCCGCAAATACCTCTTTCATATCCTTGGTGCCGTCTACGGTCTTTAATACATTTTTCTTGGTATAGAAATCGATCAGCGGCTGGGTCTGGTCATGATATACCTTCAGACGGTTCAATACGGTCTCAGGCTTATCATCATCACGCAGTACCAGTTCCTGTCCGCACTTATCACAGATGCCTTCCTTCTTGGGCGGAATGTGCTCGATATGATAGGTTGCGCCGCAGGACAGACATGCGCGTCTGCCGGACATTCTCTTCACGATATTCTCATCGGGAACATTTACGTCGATCGCAAAATCAATAGCATCTCCCAGCTCGGTCAGTGCCTTGTCCAGTACCTCTGCCTGAGGAATGGTTCTGGGGAATCCATCCAGTACATAGCCGTTCTTGCAATCATCCTGTGCAACTCTGTCTAAGAGGATCTTGACGGTCAGTTCATCGGGAACCAGCTGACCCTGATCCATGTATTTCTTCGCTTCCATACCAAGCTCGGTTCCGTTCTTGATATTTGCACGGAAAATATCTCCTGTGGATACATGAGGAATTCCATACTTCTCAGCGATCATTTTTGCCTGTGTACCTTTACCTGCACCGGGTGCGCCTAACATGATAATCTTCATATCTATACCTATACCTTTCCCTGTTTTTCACGGACATATATGTCCAATAATATGTCCAATATTTATATTTTACCGTTTTTATGGTTTCTTTGCAACATGAAATATCAAAAGACACTTTTTCCATAAAATTGCCGCCACCGTAAAGAGTGATACTAAATCCGCAGCCACAAACAGTGGACGCTCCTTATAGCGGATCATGACCTCCGCAGGCTGCTGCGGCATATTGCAGGCCACTCTTGTATCAATGACCTGTCCTTCCGTTATCTTTCCGTTGATCCGTACCTCGTAACCGGGATAATAATAAATGGGAAAGACTAAATAGTCATCCGCATCGCCGCACTGTTCCAGGAAAAATCGTAGCCGGTTTCCCTGCCTGTCCAGATTCCGATAGCTTATGGCAGAGCCCTTTGCGGTCTTTATTGCATTATCTTCCGACTGATAATTCAATTGTAGTGCCCGGAACTTATTGCCTTCCCAATACATATACATTCCGTCAGAGTACTGCTGTCCCTCCAGCCACATCTTATCGTCCGACTGCGCCATATCATGGGTTATCCTGTCAAAGTAATAACAGGTACTGACGATCACGAGTGACAATATCACACCATACACCGTAAAACGGTTACTCTTTTTCTCCAGCCACACAACACTTACAGAAGAAACGGCACACAAGAATAAAGTAGCCGGGCTTAAAAAGCGCCATGCAAACTGCAGGGATTGCGCCAGCACGGAAAACACGGGCAGTTCCTGCAATTTATCCCACGGGCAGATCCAGGAAGCCAAAAGCAAGCAAAGTACGCCGTAACACAGACAATGCTTTCCCATCCTTGCCGCAACGTTCTCCGCATCATCCGTAACAAGCTGTACGAGAAAAATAAGCACACCTGCCAAAAGTGTCAGTCCCACAGACAGAGACATTTCTCCCTGTGCCGTTCCCTGAAGCAGGTTCGTTCCGTCCGCAGGCGAAAACAACTGAAACATCTGTGTCAGGTACACACCGCTGCCGGCGACTTCCATAGGCATATGGAATGCCTGAAAGTCCTGTCCGGCATAATACAAAAAGGGCACCAGAAATGCAGCATTCAGGCACAACGTTCCAAATACAGCCTTCAGCAATGCCATGATCCGGCTTTTTATGTTTTCCCGTTTTATCGCTATGCTGTGGATCAGCCATAGGATTCCCTCTATTCCAAGGAAGATCAGACACATTTCGAAGGATAATACATGGGATTCCAGTACACCGGTAACTCCCAATACCATGAGAAACCATTTCTTCTCCTGCCCATAAAATATTTCATAGGTGCCCCACAGTAGCAAGGGAAGAAACACCATAGCAAGGCTTTCCCCCAATGCGGCTCTGTAATATAGATTTGTAAGCCGGTATGTGGCAAACGTATACAAAACACTCATTAGCCAGGCTGATTTCTCGGATCCGGTGATTGCACGCACTGCATAAAAGCTCAAAAATGCAGTTGCAATATTCATTGCTGTCAGTAACACCTTGTAGCAAAGCATTGCAGATACACCAAAGAAGCGCAAAATTGCTACCGGATACAAAAACAACGAGGGATACATCGTAGGAGACAGATTACCGTAACCGCCGGACTGTAACGGATTGATCCTTACAGGGAATTCTCCGTTCTGCAATCCCTGATAAATCCCTTCCAGTCTGGTAATATGGTACAGGAGATCATCTCCCTTACACAGATTGTCCGAAAAAAGCGGAACCGATGCCGCCAGACCGATTCCGGCCAGAAGTAATATTCTGTCATATCGCCGCAGAGTCCCGGTCCATCCACACAGCAGAATTATGGCTGCACATGCGATGTACAAAGCTGACAGAAAATAACCATCATGATTCTCCAGAGCGACACTCTGTATTTGTATCCGGCAGAATGTGCCCGGTTCCGTAGCCAGATTCCGCTCACTGTTTTCAAATGCAAGCTCTACAGAATGCGTTCCCTGTTCCAGATCCAATAGAATCTGTACCGTTCCGTTTTCTTCAGTGATTTCATATTCTGCCAGTTCCGTATATGCCATATCACTCTCCGGTGCGGAGATAGCTTTCGAATATACAATAATGCGGTTTCCTGTCCCATTTTCATAGGTAATATCCAATATATATTGTCCTTCTTGCAGAAATGAAAACGCAGGATGATCCAATTCAGCCGCTTCTATTTCCTTAATATAGGGTTTCTGTGTTCCTATAAAAAAGAGTGCCATGATCACGAGTAGACTGCTAACGAAAATATGTATGAATTTTAAGGAAAGTTTCTTTTGCATCGTTCCCCCTCAACAAAAAATAACCGGATGATCATAAATCATCCGGTTACTGTTATGCTGCTAATCTTCCAGGAATCCCTTGTAGTTACGAACAAGCATCTGAGATTCTACCTGCTTCATGGTCTCCAGTACTACACTTACGATAATGATCAGGCTGGTACCGCCGAAGGATACGCTTGCACCGAACACACCGTTAAAGAAGTACGGGATCACAGATACAATGATCAGGCCGATCGCACCGATGAATACGATATAATTCAGAATCTTATTCAGATAATCGCTGGTCGGCTTACCAGGTCTGATACCGGGGATAAAACCGCCCTGCTTCTTCATATTATCGGCAATCATCAAAGGATTAAATGTAATGGATGTATAGAAGTATGCAAAAAATACAATCAATACAATGTAAAGCAAAAGTCCCAGGGAATAAATCAGCTGGCTGGGTTTGCACCAGTAAGCGGAATTCAGACCCTTGAGGATCTCTGCCCACACGCCGGTTCCGTTATATCCGATAAAGGAACAGATAATAATCGGGAACTGCATAATGGACTGTGCAAAAATGATGGGAATAACGCCGGAAGTATTTACCTTCAACGGAATGTTGGAGGTCTGTCCGCCGACCATCTTTCTGCCCTGCATTTTCTTGGCATACTGTACCGGAATCTTGCGCACACCATCATTTAAGATGATAACGAGAACCACCATGGCAATAATAATTGCGAAGATGATCACTACTGCAAGAATTGCGGTTGCCGGAGCTTTTCCGAACACAAACTGCTCAAACAGATTGCTCAGGTCTTGAGGAAGTCTGGAAATGATGTTGATCACCAGTACGATGGAAATACCATTTCCGATACCTTTTTCTGTGATTCGTTCACCCACCCACATCAGGAAAGCACTACCGGCGGTAAGTGCTGTGATAGCGGTAATTACATTCAGAGCATTAAACTCGATCAGATAGCCCTGTCTGCCGAAACCGATTGCCATTGCTGTGGACTGGATCAGTGCAAGCGCTATGGTTACGTATCTGGTGATAGCGACCATTTTCTTACGGCCGTCTTCACCATCACGCTGCATTTCTTCCAGCTTAGGAATAGCAATTGTAAGCAGCTGCATGATAATGGAAGATGTAATATAAGGGTTGATATTCAATGCCAGAATAGACATGTTCAGGAAAGAACCGCCCGTAATGGCATCAAAGAAACTGAACGCACCGCCTGTCTGCTGGGCAAACCATTGAGAAAAGAACTTCGTGTCCACTCCGGGTACGGGAAGCTGTGATCCGATACGGATCACAACTAACATTCCCAGTGTAAAAAGAATCTTTTGTCTGATTTCTTTGATTTTAAATGCGTTTTTCAGTGTTGTAAGCATTACATCACCTCAGCAGTTCCACCAAGAGCCTCGATCTTTTCTTTTGCGGATGCACTGAATGCATCTACCTTTACATCAAGCTTTTTGGTAAGTTCTCCGTTTCCAAGGATCTTTACTCCATCTCTGGGGTTCTTAATGATTCCTGCTTCAACTAATGCGTTTACATCAACGGTAGCACCGTTGTCAAAGCACTCCAGAGCACTTACATTGATAGCAACGATTTCCTTAGTGTTTCTGTTCGTGAAACCTCTCTTAGGAATACGTCTGTATAAAGGCATCTGACCACCTTCGAAACCGGGTCTGGGAGCTCCGGAACGAGCCTTCTGTCCCTTATGACCCTTACCTGCGGTCTTGCCATTTCCTGAACCGTGTCCACGGCCTCTTCTAAAATTATCACTGTGTTTGGAACCTTCTGCAGGTCTTAAATTGGATAATTCCATTCCTAACACCTCCTTATCTGATTATGCTTCTTCTACCTTGATCAAATGATTCACCTGACGGATCTGTCCTCTTGTTGCATCATTATCAGGCAGTACTACGGACTTGCCGATCTTACGCAGTCCCATAGACTCCACGATTGCCTTATTCTTCGGTACAGCACCGATAGTGGACTTTACCAGAGTGATCTTTAACTTCTTGTCTGCCATACTCTACTCCTTTCTGTTGGCCCTGTCAACTTAACGGGAAGATCCGGCTTACGCCAGAACTTCCTCAACAGACTTTCCACGATTCTTTGCTACTTCTTCGGGAGCCTTGATCTGGCTTAAACCGGAGATCGTTGCAAGAACAACGTTCTGCTTATTGTTGGAGCCAAGAGACTTGGTACGGATATTCTTGATACCTGCAAGCTCACAAACGACACGAGCGGGACCACCAGCGATGATACCGGTACCGTCGGGAGCCTTCTTCAGTAAAACGTTAGCAGAACCATACTTACCGATGAAATCATGGGTGATGGAATTGTTCTCATCCAGATTGATCTCTACGATGTGCTTAACAGCGTCTTCCTTACCCTTACGGATAGCTTCGGGAATTTCTACAGCCTTTCCCAGACCAGCGCCTACATGACCGTTGCCGTCGCCGACTACTACCAGTGCGGTGAATCTCATGTTACGACCACCCTTAACGGTCTTGGTTACACGCTTGATGGTAACAACTTTATCATTTAACTCTAACTGGCTTGCATCTATGATTGTGTGTTTCATGGTGTATTCCTCTTTCCTTTCCTAGAATTCCAGGCCAGCTTCTCTGGCTGCATCGGCTAAAGCTGCTACTTTACCCTGATAAATGAAACCGCCACGGTCGAAAACGACTTCCTTGATGCCCTTTTCGATTGCTCTCTTTGCGATAACAGTTCCAAGATATGCTGCTGCATCAACGTTATTGGTCTTCTCCAGCTCTGCCTTGATCTCTTTCTCAAGAGTGGATGCAGATACTAAAGTATTACCAACTGTATCGTCGATAATTTGAGCATACATATGATTATTGCTTCTGAACACTGCAAGACGAGGTCTTTCAGCAGTGCCGCTGAAGCGGTTACGAATTTTCATGTGCTTTTTTGCACGTACTAACTGTCTGGACTCTTTACTAACCATCTTCATACTCTCCTTATCTATTATTTCTTACCAGTCTTACCAACTTTACGTCTGATGGTCTCATCGGCATACTTAATACCCTTACCCTTGTAAGGCTCAGGTCTTCTCTTGTCGCGGATCTCAGCTGCAAACTGTCCAACTTTTTCTTTGTCGATACCCTTAACAGTGATCAGGTTCTGACCATCGACTACAGTCTCGATGCCTTCAGGATCGATCATCTCTACGGGATGAGAGTAACCAAGGTTCAGGGTCAGCTTCTTGCCGGACTTAGCCGCTCTGTAACCAACACCATTTACTTCCAGTTTCTTCTCGAAACCTTCGGTAACACCTACTACCATGTTGTGGATCAGAGTTCTGGTCAGACCATGAAGAGACTTCATCTTCTTCAGATCATTGGGTCTGCTTACAAGAACTTCTGCTCCTTCTACTTTAATATCCATCTCAGAGGGTAATACTCTTTCCAGAGTACCCTTGGGACCTTTTACAGTCACTTTATTATTTTCTGCAACTTCTACAGTTACACCTGCGGGAATTGCGATTGGCATTCTACCTATTCTGGACATGCCCGTACCTCCTAATTTACTAACTTACAACAGTTACATTTTTCGTCTTTACCAAACGAATGCTAATACTTCGCCGCCAACCTGAAGCTCACGAGCCTTCTTGTCGGTGATAACACCCTGGTTGGTAGAAATGATAGCAATACCCAGACCGCCGAGAACCTTAGGCAGATCTTCCTTGCCGGCATATACACGTAAACCGGGCTTGGAAATTCTCTTGATACCAGAGATGATCTTCTCGTTCTTGTCTGCGCCGTACTTCAGAGTGATGTGGATGGTCTTGAAACCACCGTCTTCAACGATGTCGTACTTCTTAATATATCCCTCATCCAGCAGAATCTGTGCAATAGCCAGCTTCATCTTGGAAGAAGGTACGTCTACGGTGTCGTGCTTTGCAGTATTTGCATTACGGATTCTTGTAAGCATATCTGCGATAGGATCGCTCATTGTCATGATTTAGTTTCCTCCTTATTATTTGACTTGAATCATGCTAAGTACATACATTTTGTATATACCATCTATATTATAAGATTACTCTTATAAACTAAGTTAAAACTTTTCGCTCCGGAGAATTCCATAGGGATTTCTTTTCGTCTCGGAGAATTCCGCCAGGAATTCTCTTAGGAGTGAAATATAGATTTTGTTAGCCAGCGTACTTTGCTGGCTTATAAAATCTTTTCACTCTTACCAAGATGCCTTCTTAACTCCGGGAATCTCGCCCTTGTATGCCAGTTCACGGAAGCAAACACGGCAAATTCCGTATTTTCTCAGTACAGAGTGGGGACGACCACAAATCTTGCAACGAGTATAAGCCTGAGTAGAGAACTTAGGTTTGCGCTGCTGTTTAATCTTCATTGATGTCTTTGCCATCAGAATTTACCTCCTTGATTACTTTGCGAAAGGCATGTTGAACAGTCTCAGCAGCTCACGTGCCTCTTCGTCGGTCTTAGCAGTTGTTACGAAAATGATATCCATACCTCTGGTCTTGTCGATCTTGTCGTACTCGATCTCAGGGAAGATGAACTGCTCTTTGATACCGAGTGCATAGTTACCTCTGCCGTCGAATGCGTTAGGGTTAACGCCTCTGAAGTCACGGACACGAGGAAGAGCGAGGTTAACCAGACGATCCAAGAACTCATACATCTTCTCGCCACGCAGAGTGGTCTTACATCCGATAGGCATACCCTCACGGATCTTGAAGTTAGCTACGGAATTCTTAGCCTTGGTCAGAACTGCCTTCTGTCCGGTGATAGCTTCCATATCAGCAACTGCATTCTCAAGGATCTTAGCGTTTTCTTTTGCTTCACCAACACCCATGTTGATAACGATCTTGTCGAGCTTGGGAACTTCCATTACATTAGCGTAACCGAACTTTTTAACCATAGCATCGACGATCTCATTGTTATATAAATCTTTCAGTCTGCTCACTTATATTTCCTCCTTCCTATTGATTAGTCAATCACTTCGCCTGTTGACTTTGCGAAACGTACTTTCTTGCCGTCTTCAACCTTGAAGCCAACTCTTGTGGTCTTGCCTTTTACAACAAGCATAACGTTTGAGATATCAATAGGAGCTTCTTTCTCAACAATACCGCCATTGGGGTTTGCCTGAGAAGGCTTTGCATGCTTTGTGATCTTGTTAACGCCCTCAACCAGGACTTTATGATTCTTTACGTCTACAGAGAGAACCTTGCCCTCTGTACCTAAGTCTTTACCGGCGATAACCTTAACGGTGTCGCCCTTCTTAATTTTCATTGTAGACATGTGGCAACCTCCTTATAATACTTCGGGAGCCAGGGAAACAATTTTCATGAACTGTTTCTCACGAAGCTCTCTTGCAACCGGCCCAAAGATACGGGTTCCTCTGGGAGTCTTGTCATCTTTGATGATAACTGCAGCATTCTCATCAAACTTGATGTAAGAACCGTCTTTACGACGAGCGCCCTTTACGGAACGAACTACAACTGCCTTTACTACATCACCTTTTTTTACAACGCCGCCTGGTGTTGCATCTTTAACGGAAGCAACAATCACATCGCCGATCTGTGCATATCTTCTGGTAGAACCGCCCATAACACGAATGCAAAGTAACTCTTTTGCGCCGGTGTTATCAGCAACTTTCAGTCTACTTTCCTGCTGAACCATGTTATTCCTCCTTCACCGCTTTCACGGTTTCTTACAAACTAATTTATTTAGCTTTCTCTACGATCTCAACAAGTCTCCATCTCTTGTCCTTGGACAGGGGTCTTGTCTCCATAACTTTTACGATATCGCCAATGTTGCACTCGTTATTCTCGTCATGAGCCTTCAGCTTGTAGGTGTCCTTTACGATCTTTTTGTAAAGGGGATGCTTAACATGCTCTTCGATTGCAACTACAATAGTTTTATCCATCTTATTACTGATAACTTTACCAGTACGTGTTTTTCTTAAATTTCTTTCCACGGTTTGATCTCCTTTCTACGCACCCACGCGTTACGCTCTAGCCTTCTCGGTGATAACAGTCTGAATACGTGCAATGTTTCTTCTTACTTCTTTGATTCTTGCAGTATTATCTAACTGATTGGTTGCGTTCTGGAATCTCAAATTGAAAAGTTCTTTTTTAGCAGCTACCAGCTCCTGTGCCAGTTCTGCATCGGACTTTGTCTTCAATTCTTCTACAAATTTATTTGATTTCATTCTGTCACACCGCCTTCCACATCTGCCTTAGCAATGATCTTACACTTACAAGGGAGCTTGTGCATAGCAAGACGTAATGCTTCACGAGCGTCCTCTTCGGGAACACCAGCGATCTCGAACATTACACGTCCGGGCTTAACAACTGCTACCCAGCAATCTACAGCGCCTTTACCGGAACCCATACGAGTACCGAGAGGCTTTACAGTTACGGGCTTATCGGGGAAAATCTTAATCCATACTTTACCGGTACGCTTGGTATAACGGGTAAGCGCAATACGGGCTGCCTCAATCTGATTAGACTTGATCCAGCAGGGTTCTGTAGCAACCAGACCAAATTCGCCATATACCAGGGTGTTACCTCTGGAAGCTTTTCCGGCCATGGATCCACGGAACTGTTTACGACGTTTTACTCTCTTCGGCATTAACATTATTTATCGCTCCCTTCCATCTGATTTCCTTTTGTAGGAAGTATCTCGCCTTTATAAATCCAAACTTTAACTCCAACTTTACCATAGGTGGTGTTTGCTTCAGCAAAACCGTAGTCGATATCTGCTCTCAGGGTCTGCAGAGGAATGGTTCCCTCGCTGTAGAACTCAGCACGAGCGATATCAGCACCGCCCAGACGACCGGAACAGCAGGTCTTGATACCCATAGCACCGGACTTCATGGTTCTGCCCATGCAGGACTTCATTGCACGTCTGAAGGATACACGGTTCTCCAGCTGCTGAGCAATGTTCTCAGCTACCAGCTGTGCATCTCTGTCAGGTCTCTTGATCTCTTTGATGTCAACCATAACCTTCTTATCGGTTAACTTGGAGAGTTCTTTCTTGGTTACTTCGATCTCAGCACCGCCCTTACCGATCACAACACCGGGCTTAGCAGTATAGATGATAACCTTTACTCTGTCAGATGCTCTTTCGATCTCGATCTTGGAAACACCTGCACTGTATAATTTCTTCTTCAGGAACTTTCTGATGTTGTAGTCTTCTACCAAATAATCGGAAAACTCTGCATCAGCGTACCACTTGGAATCCCAATCTTTAATAACACCGACTCTCAGGCCGTGAGGATTAACTTTCTGTCCCATAAACTTTTCAATAGCTCCTTTCCCTACTTCTTCTCATCAAGAACGATGGTAATGTGGCTCATTCTCTTTTCGATTCTATAAGCTCTGCCCTGTGCTCTGGGCTTTACTCTCTTCATGGTAGGTCCTTTATTTGCATAGCACTCTGCGATGTAAAGGTTCTCGGTATTCATACCGTTATTGTTCTCAGCATTAGCGATTGCTGACTCAAGCAGCTTCTTGATCAGGCTGGAAGCATATCTGGGATTGTACTCCAGAATACCAAGTGCAGTCTGTACGTCTTTGCCTCTGATGGCATCTAATACGAAACAAGCCTTCTGAACAGATACTCTTGCGTAAGACAGCTTAGCTGAAGGTCTTGTATCTTTCTGAGCGTTTCTTTCTCTCTTAATTTGGGATCTATGTCCTTTAGCCATAGATTTGGTCCTCCTTTCAAACTGAAACCGCGCAACGCACCCGTGTGTATCCTAAGTGCTGCGCACAAAAATATCCCGTCTTCTTTCCTCTTAATATATAATTTCGAGGGAAGACCCTCGGGAGAGCGCATAGCTCTCCCAGCCATCTATATAAGATAGCATATTTTTAGCTCCAGGTCAATAAAATTATTATTTAACCTTGGATTTCTTCTCGTCCTTGCCGTGGCCTCTGAAGGTTCTGGTTGCAACGAACTCACCGAGCTTGTGGCCTACCATATCCTCAGTAACGTATACGGGAACATGCTTTCTACCATCATGAACAGCAATCGTATGTCCTACGAAGGAAGGGAAAATTGTAGAACGACGGGACCAGGTCTTAATAACCTGCTTCTGTCCTGATGCATTTAAAGCGTCGACTTTCTTTAACAGGCTTGCGTCTGCGAAAGGTCCTTTTTTCAGTGATCTAGCCATGATCTTTCCTCCTTAACTATTTGATTGCTCTGCCGTCACGTCTTCTTACGATCAGCTTATTGGAAGCCTTCTTAGATTTACGTGTCTTCAGACCAAGAGCAGGTTTACCCCAAGGTGTGCTGGGGCCGGGACGACCGATACCGGTCTTACCTTCACCACCACCATGAGGATGGTCGTTGGGGTTCATGACGGAACCACGTACAGTGGGACGGATGCCCATGTGACGCTTACGTCCGGCTTTACCGATCTTAACCAGGCTATGATCAACGTTACCTACAACACCAACAGTTGCACGGCAAACCAGGGGAACCATTCTCATCTCACCGGAGGGAAGACGAAGAGTAGCGTACTTACCTTCTTTTGCCATCAGCTGTGCGCTGTTACCGGCGGAACGAACCAGCTGGCCGCCCTTACCGGGATATAACTCAATGTTGTGTACCTGAGTACCTACAGGGATCTCGGACAGAGGTAAGCAGTTACCTACTCTGACCTCGGCCTCTGCACCGTTCATAACCTTCATTCCGTCGGTCAGGCCTTCGGGAGCGAGGATATAGGACTTGGTACCGTCTTCGTAGCAGATCAGCGCGATGTTTGCTGTTCTGTTAGGATCGTACTCGATACCGATTACGGTTGCAGGGATGCCATCCTTGTATCTCTTGAAATCAATTACTCTGTATTTTCTTCTGGAACCGCCGCCGCGATGTCTTACAGTGATCTTACCCTGATTATTACGGCCGGAGTTCTTCTTCAGGGAAACACACAGGCTCTTCTCGGGAGAGGTCTTGGTGATCTCAGAGAAGTCAGAACCAGTCATGTTTCTTCTGGAAGGTGTATAGGGGTTGTATGTCTTAATTCCCATTACTGTATCTCCTTTACGATGATTTTTTGCGCGAGCACTTAAGTGCCGCATACTTGAATCTTAAGCAGTAGCTTTATTCTTACAGACCTGCGAAGATCTCGATCTCTTTGCTATCTGCAGTTAACTGAACAATTGCCTTCTTGGTCTTGGCAGTCTTGCCGGTAACCATTCCGCGTCTCTTGTTCTTGCCATCCATATTGATGGTGTTAACACTCTTAACCTTGGTACCTTCGAACATCTTCTCAACAGCCTCTTTGATCTGAGACTTGTTAGCTTCGGTGTGAACGAGGAAGGTGTACTTCTTCTCGCCCATGCCGGCCATGCTCTTCTCGGTAATAACGGGTTTGAGGATTACATCATAGTATTTAATATCAGCCATTATGCGTATACCTCCTCAATCTTTGCAACAGCATCCTTGGTCAGGACAACTGTCTTAGCCTTCATTACGTCGTAAACGTTGATGGTATTTACCAGGGTGGTATCTACATCAGCTACGTTTCTAGCAGACATAACTACGTTAATATCGTTATCAGCGATCACTACCAGTCCCTTTTCTACCTTTAAGTTATTCATAACATTGGTGAAGTTCTTGGTCTTGATCTCGTCGAATTTCAGCTCATCAACTACGATCAGGCTGCTTCCCTGAACCTTGCTGGTCAGTGCAGACTTCAGAGCTGCTCTCTTCTCTTTCTTGTTAAGCTTGAAAGAGTAATCTCTGGGAACGGGAGCGAATACTACGCCGCCGCCTGCCCACTGGGGAGATCTGGTTGAACCCTGTCTTGCATGACCGGTTCCCTTCTGTCTCCAGGGCTTTCTTCCGCCACCGGATACCTCAGAACGGGTCTTTGCTTTCTGAGTTCCCTGACGATTATTTGCAAGCTGCTGTACAACTGCCATGTGTACCAGGTGCTCGTTCACTTCAACACCAAACACTGCATCGTTTAATTCGATTGTACCAACTTCTTTGCCTTCCATATTGTAAACAGATACGTTTGCCATCTGATTGGTCCTCCTTTCGTCCTAAACTATGCCTCAACCTTAACGGTCTCTTTGATGGTTACTAAAGCTTTCTTAGGTCCGGGTACTGCACCCTTTACCAGAAGCAGATTCTTCTCAGCATCTACTCTTACGACCTCAAGATTCTGAACAGTTACCTTTACACAACCCATATGTCCAGGCATTCCCTTGCCCTTGAATACACGGCTAGGGGAGGAACATGCACCATTGGAACCCTGATGACGATGGAACTTGGAACCATGAGCCATAGGTCCTCTGTGCTGTCCAAATCTCTTGATTGCGCCCTGGAAGCCCTTACCTTTGGAGATTGCAGAAGCATCTACCTTATCGCCTGCAGCGAAGATGTCAGCTTTGATCTCTGCACCAAGGGTGTACTCCTCAGCGTTCTCAAACTTGAACTCTCTTACATATCTCTTGGAGCTTACGCCAGCCTTCTTGAAGTGGCCCTGCTCTGCTTTGTTAACACCATGTCTGTGTACGATCTGCTTCTTGCCGCTGGCATCCTTGTTAACAACCTTATCCTTCTTGTCAACGAAGCCTACCTGTACAGCACTGTAGCCGTCATTCTCCACGGTCTTTACCTGAGTAACCACGCAGGGACCAGCCTGAAGCACGGTTACGGGAACGAGCACGCCATCTTCATTGAAGATCTGAGTCATTCCAACTTTTGTTGTCAAAATTGCTTTCTTCATTTTTACCTCCTGTGTTCTACATAGCGGACCAAAGTGTTTCTGTGAAACGCTTAGAAATACGCTGTGCGTATTTCCCCGGCGATTATTCATCGCGCTGTGTTCTTACGTCTAAGTAGAGGTTTTGTTGTTTTGGCTTTACTTTGAAATACTTATTAGTTGTTCTTCATCTTAATGTCGATGTAAACACCGGCAGGCATTTCCAGTCTCTGAAGAGCATCAACAGTCTTCTGAGTGGGAGCCATGATGTCGATCAGTCTCTTGTGAGTTCTCTGCTCGAACTGTTCTCTGGAATCCTTGTACTTGTGTACTGCTCTCAGAATGGTAACAACTTCCTTCTTGGTAGGAAGAGGCACGGGACCACTTACCTGAGATCCGGTCTTCTTAACAGTTTCGATGATTTTTTTGGCAGATGCATCAACAAGCTGATGTTCATAAGCTTTCAATGTAATTCTCATTACCTGATTTGCCATAAAAAAAGTCGCCTCCTTTTCGCACTTTTGTAAGTAAATACTTACTTTTTGTACGGACAAGCGGTGACTGTACACTTTCCCGTGTGTGTCTGCGACCTTTGTGCAACGCTTTCTTCTCTCCGGCCATAAACTTACACGTTGTTACTGCTCAAGGCAGATGTTAATTGGTACAGTGACTTGCCGTCAGTTTTCTAACTTGACATTCGCTCCACGGAAAACCCGATCTCCATTACTGGGAACCGGCAACCTCACGCTTCACAGCTATCATGCCACAGCAAGGATTAGTATACATTGAATTTATGGGCATTGCAAGACTTTTTTTAAAAAAATTGTATTTTTTTTGATACAATTTCTTTTTGCTGTTTTGCACAGGTTCGCCACTGTATTTTTGTGAGTTTCTTCTTATATATAATATTGCCCAGTATAATATCGCCCATTATTTTTTATGACACGCGAAACCGTCCCCCGGATGCTCTCACGTGTCGACGGGGCTTATTACGGCAAAATCCTTATCTGTGCCCCGATGTACAAAGGTGGAGGGTATAATCGACCTGGTTTAGTCTCACATACCCGCGTCTGCGAAGGCCGGTGGGTATATTCGACCTGATTTTATCTCACATACCCGCGTCCGTGAAAGTCGGTGGGTATAATCGACCTGATTTTGTCTCACATACCCGCTTTCGCAAGTTCTGCTGGGTACAGATAGCTTGTTTCTGACTTCTATACCCTCGCCAACAAGTTCTGTTGGGTACAGATAGCTTGTTTCTGAATTCCATACCCTCGTCAACGCAAATACATAAAAATACTGACAGGCAGATATCTTCGCTGTCCATCAGTATTTTTGTCTGTCAATATTTACTTCATCAACGATCTGTTACAGCCGGTTCGCCTTCACGTCCTCGAACTCCTGCAGCATTTCTTCGGAAGGAGCCTTGGTAGCGAGGCTGACTGCAATGATAGCGATAAGTCCCAGCCCGAAGCCCACTACCAGAGAATACAATCCGGTAGCTTTGCCCAGGGTCTGTCCGCCCACGAGAGGAATATAATCCCAGATGATAACGGCAAGTGCTCCGGTGACAATTCCGGCTACCGCTCCGGGGAAGTTGGTCCTCTTCCAATATAAGGACATCACTACCAACGGTCCGAAGGCGGCACCTAAACCTGCCCACGCGTTGGATACCAGTCCCATGACGGTGTTGTTCGGATTCCATGCGATGATGTAAGCCAGCACAGCTACTACCAGTACTGTGACACGGCTCACATTCATAACCGTCTTGTCATCTGCATCCTTTTTGAGCAGTCCCTTGAAGATATCTTCCGCTACGCTGGAGGCGCTGACTAACAGCTGGGAATCCGCAGTGGACATGATCGCTGCCAGGATACCACAGAGGAACAATCCTGCAATGAACGGAGCACGCATCTCCACGGTAAATACTTTCTTGATCATCTCAATAAATACCTTCTCATTATTGCCATTCACCAGCTCCGGCAAATAAGCTCTGCCCAGGATACCGATAAATACTGCAAATCCCAGGGATAATGCTACCCAGCTGATGGCAGTAGCCTTGGACTTGGTCATTTCCTTCTCATCCCGGACCGCCATAAATCTCACCAGGATGTGAGGCATTCCGAAATATCCCAGTCCCCAGCCGAGACCGGAGATCACGCTGACAATATTGTTGCTTCCGTCACCGTTCTTCATCAGGTTCAGGAAGTTGGCACTGTCAGCACCGCTGGCTTCCAGACCAGCTGACAATGTAGTGCCGCCGGTTGTCAGAAAATGATAAGCGAACAGCGGTACTGCCAGAATACCGACCAGCATCAGCATACCCTGGATAAAGTCTGTCACACATACCGCGGTAAATCCGCCGAGGAAGGTATAGACCAAAACTACCAGCGCACCGATGGTCAGTGCCACATGATAATCAATGCCAAACACGGACTCAAACAGCTGACCGCCGGCAGAAAGTGCGGAAGCGCAATATACCAGGAAAAATACTACAATAGTAATAGAAGAAACCGTCATCAATACCTTCTTCTCATCATGGAAGCGGTTCTCAAAATAAGTCGGCAGCGTCACGGAATTATTAGCACGGATCGTATATCTGCGCAGCTTCGTGGCAATGAGCAGCCAGTTCAGCGTCGTGCCGATGAAAAGTCCGATGGCGATCCAGCCGTCACCTCCGACACCGGTTAAGTAAATAGCTCCCGGCAGTCCCATCAGCAGCCATCCACTCATGTCCGATGCCTGCGCGGACAGTGCAGCGACGAAGCCGTTCAGCTTTCTGCCTCCTAAAAAGTAATCTTCGGAATTGTTGTTTCCCTTTGCGTAGAGCGCTCCGATAGCGATCATCATGAGTAAATACAGCACGAATGCCACAATTACCCAGCCCAGCGTATTTCCTGTCATAATAGCCTCCTCAAATTTTTCTTCTTGTACATTTTCTTAATTGTATACAGTGATACGATTTATTATATACAAGAAATGGCTTATCGTCAACAGATTAGTTTGCTATCGCTGTAATGTGTGAAAGTTTCAAAAGCCCTTGCCATTACGGACAGACTATGATTCTTCACCTGCCGTATTCAGATGCAAAACGCTGCATAGAGCGGCACTATCTTTTTGTTGTCTTCAAATGCGAAGTTTTTTGCAGAAAGTTTGATGGCATATGCAGGCTTATAGGTATCCATGTAAACCTTTAAACTCTTTGCTCTGGTATTGTCGGCAGATTTCACTTCAATCGGGATCAACTGCCCGTCACGCTGAATAACAAAATCTATCTCCGCACCACGCTCAGACTTCCAATAGTAAGTATTGTAACCATTGATGGAGAGCTGTACATTGACATAATTCTCCGTCATACCGCCCTTAAAATCGTTCAATTCCTCCACCATATACAGAATATCATTGGCAGCCAGATCCTTCTTGGCACAAAGCAGACCCAAATCCGAAACATATATCTTGAAAGCGTCAATATCACGATAATTTTCCAAAGGCTTTTTGATCTGCTCTACCTTATAGACCCGTGATACGATTCCGGACAGACAGAGCCATTCTATGGCATTCTCAAATTCAGACGCCCGCCCTCCTTTTTTCATCAACTTATACTGAAAACGGGTATTTTTCTTCGAAAGCTGAACGGTAATATTGTCATAGGCAAGCCTGGTCTTCTTGATTTCATTCAGATTATTGTACTTACTCATGTCGTTGAGATAACTTGCAAGAATGGTATCCTGTATATGGCGGATCAGGATATAGTCCCTTGTCTGGGCAAACTGCATCACACACTCCGGCATCCCGCCTGCCACAAGATACTGCCGGTAAAGCTGCATAGCCGCATCGTGGAGTGCCGCCGGCATCGGCTGATCTGTTGCAAAGCACCTTTTGATCTGCTGCACAAGATCTCCCTCACCCATAGCGATCATAAATTCCTCCATATCCATGGGATACAGGGTTTTCATATCCACCTTGCCCACAGGGAACGAGAACTTTTCCCTGTTGACAGCCACACCTAACAGGCTGCCCGCAACGATGATATGATAGTCCGGGGCACTCTCGTTAAAATATTTCAGAGAAGTCAGAGCCCTTTCACAAAGCTGCACCTCATCAAATACAATCAGCGTTTTTTCTTTTACGATGGTCTGACCCGCAATGTGAGACAAAATGGGGATCAGATAATCAGGACTGATGTTTTCTTCAAAAGTTTCATTCAATTTAGGATCTGTTTCAAAATTGAAATATGCCACATTCTCATAGTGGGTTCGCCCGAACTCTAAAATGGAGTAAGTTTTTCCCACCTGTCTTGCCCCTTGCAAAATAAGGGGTTTACGATGTTCACTTTCTTTCCACGTTTCTAAGAAGTCCATAATCTTTCTATACATCCTTCGTCCTCCATAAAGCTTCTGAGTATAGCATAATCCAAATTCGTGTAAAAATCAAATGCTTTTAATGATAATTTTACATTATATTACATGAATGTTTTTATATTTTTGACATTTTTCTACATGTTTATTAATTTTTCTACCTTTACCTTTACCACTATAAGCTATATTCCCATATATTCCCATAGAGAAACGTGTGCCGCAAAATGCACAAAAAGCCCCGCCGCAGAGTTTTATCCCTGCGGTGGGGCTTGTAATGCGAAACTATTGTTTCTTCCTTCTTATCAGCATGACTGCCAGTCCTACGGCAGATACTACAAATAGAGCGATCCAAATGCCGGAAGCATCTCCGGTCGCCGGAACCTTGTCCAGTTCCTGCGCAGTAGCAGCAGCGGTGGGAGCTGCGGCAGCTGAGTTGTCCGTACTGTCATTATTATCGTTATTGCCGGTGTTATTGCTGCCGGTACTATTGCTGCCGGAGGTGTTCCTTACTACCGTAAAGCTGGTGCCTGCGGCGCCGTCTGTCCATACGATCTCAAAGGTGTGACTGCCCTCGGACAGAGTCTTCAGGTAATCTGCATGTAATTCGATGATCGTGGAGCCCTCACTCACGGTATAGTTCTTGGAATCAATGATATTCCCATCTACCTTTACATTCTGGAACTTGGAATATTCACCGTTTCCTCTGATTTTGAGACTTCCTTCGTCCGTATTCTGGTTCCAGGAGCCGTTTGCGCCTTCAATGATCTGATACAGTACCGTCAATACTACGGTATCGGTAGTAGCAGAACCGGCTGCGTTACGGATGACGCACTGATACTTGAATCCATCGCAATCCTTGTCCGTTACTCCTGTGGTATAGACCGCACCGGTGGCTCCGGTGATGTCCACAAATCCTTTGCCGTCATTTCTGTCAATCTGCCACTGATAGATTACGGCCGTACCGGTTGCAGCAACTTCAAACGTTGCTGTGTCTCCTACTGTCACAGATACGCTCTTGGGCTGTGCAGTGACTGCCGGAGCATCCACATGATAAAGTTCGATACTTCCGGTCAGGGTCTCATAGTTGGTATCTGCAGGGGTGAAACGCCACTTGTAAGTCTTGTTCACCTCGACTGCCGTGTCATCGGAAAGTACATTGCCTGCATCATCTACCCACTTCAGTGTACCGTCTGCCGGATGGATGGTGCTGTCTGTCAACGTCAGTCCTGCGTCTGCCAGGGTCATACCGCTTGTGGTAATCTTATTGTACTTCGGTTCACCGCTTGTAGCAGCCTGGGTAATCATAATGACAAAAGATGCACTGGTGATCTCACTGTAATCGACATCACCTGCCTTGGTTGCTGTGATAACAACGCTTCCGACCTTAACCGGAGTCAGAATGCCATTCTCATCAATTGTCGCATCGCCTGTGCTGCCTGCATCCACGCTGTAAGTAATCTCACCTGTGCCGGAGCCGCCGACCGTGCTCAGTTGCAGCTTCTGTCCATAGGCCACAGTGTTGTCACCGGTGATGCGCAGTGTCTCCTGAGGGTCTTTCGCCGTCAGTTTCAGTACCAGATCCTTGGTAAAGTTTTTATAATTTGGATTGGAAATCGTTACCGTCCAACGGATGGTGTCATTTTCCGCACCGGCTGTCAGCCTGTAGGCGATCTTTCCGGCTGTATTAATCATAACCGATTCCACCTTTGCAGATCCCGAAGTTTGTGCCTCGGAAATGCTGTATGTCCATGTCTCCCCGGCAGGAAGTCCTGTGTAATCGGGTGCGAAGGTCTTCTGCTTCCGGTCGGAGAATTTCTGCTTTAAGTTCTCATCCTGCAACACACCGCCCTTAGCCTGCGTAATCGCTACGTTTGCGGTGGTCATGTTGGAAACAAGCTTATAGTTGTCTGCCGCTTTTCCCTGCAAGGTCACCGTAACGGTAACTTCTTTGTCTGTGCCGACATTCGCATTAACCATCCTGCCGGTCGCGGTATAATCGGAACTTGTCAGCGTTGCAACAGGTGTGTTTGTGCTGTCTTTGAAAGTCACTTCTAAAATGGTCACGGAGGTATTATTCCGCTCGTAGCTGCGGTCTTGCGTGCGCACAGTTGCAATGCTGATAGGCTTTGCAGTAATAGTTGCCCTGGTCTTATATGTTCCGTCGGTCAGTTCATAGTGAGAGTCAAACTCACCACGAAGTGTTACCGTTACCTCTGCATCCTGTTTCCCGGCGTTTTCACTTTGGAAAGCACCGGTCACCGTGTAGTCCGTACCCGCTACCAGACTATCTATTCTCACGTCTGCCTCGTTGGCAAAAACTACCTCTGTAACGTCAGCATTCACGTTTCCATCGTAATCCTTGTTGGCAACGGTAGCCTGTACAATATGGACACGTGCCTTATTCACCGTCAGTGTGTAACTTGCCGTGCCTAACTTATAGTTCGTCGTCTCGACGGCTGTCGCGGTAATGGTTGTCTCGCCCACTCCGACAACGGTAACCTCACCTTTTTCATTCACAGTTGCAACAGAATTGTCGCTGCTTTGGTAAGTCACCACGCCATCGCCCTTATTGGTGAGCGTATTGTTAGCAGGATTCGTTCCATAGGAGGTCGTCACAGTAGGCTTCTCAAAGCTCAGCTTCGGATCCGCCTCCTCAATGGTAAATTTCTTAACAACATCTGCAAATCCATAATTCCCCTTTGCCTTAACGGTTACGGAACCGGCATTCGTACCGGCATTTACGTTATCACCGTAAGCAATGGTGTAGTCCGTACCCGCAGTCAGCGTTTTACCATCGATGGTTACGGTAACATCCGGCGTAATCCGTTCGCCGGTATAGGTGTAAGTTGTGTTACCGCTCAGTTCCACAGTCGGTTCGGTAGTAATGCGGTTAATCGTAAACGCCCAGCTTTCGTCCGTCAGGTCACTTGCTTCGTTAAAATTCGTGCCGTCCGTCACACTAATTTTAACCTTGTATTCACCCGCATTCATGGGCTGCACTTCCGTCTCGCCCTGATAGTATTTCACCATAACATCGCCCATGCCGGTGATGTTCGTCGCAGTCTTGATGTTTGCAGTCTTTGCCGTGCCGTCATATGTCAAGCTGCCCGGTGCGGTAAAGACAAAATTTTTCGCTGCGGGATCTGCCTTTTGAATCTCATAAGTCACACTGGCTGTCACACCACCCACTGTGATGCTTGCGGTATAAGCACCGACATTGGTGGGATAGGAACCGTCAGGGAGTGTAGCACCCTGTCCGTTTCCAAGCGTGTAGCTGATTGTGGGATCCTGCTCACCGGTGAGCAGATTATTCTCAAGTGTTGCCGTTTTGTTGCTACCATCGTAGGTCAGAGTATTCTCCACAGGTGCCTTGATGGTCACGCTGCCGCCGTCATTGGGACAGTTCGTTGTATTAACGCAGGTAGCGGTAATCGTCTTGCCGTCTGCGTCCAGCTTGTATTCCCAACTGTGCTGGTGGGCGCTAAGGTACAGATTACCCTGAGCATCCTTTATAACCAAATAGCCCCTATCCGTATTGTCCGGCTTGAAAATCTTAGTATAGTCCACCAAGCCGGTTGCTCCGGTAGCAATCTGAACCGGAACTTCTGCCGTGGGGCTATTGTTAGTAGCCACACCAATACTTGCAGCATCCGTCAGACTTGAATCAATGTGGATAATTGATTTTGCATCTGCTGCGTACAGGTATACATCCTTTTCGGTGTTGTTGATAATCTCTGCCGTGCCGCCGACCGTCATTGTAATCCCCGCAGGAATATCTGCTCCTACTCTATTGCCGGTGATAGCGCCACCATACATATTGAACTCACCGAAACTGGCGTACTGACACACACCAACATCCGTTCCGGTGATGGTGCCGCCATACATGGTGAATTTAGGAGTGCCATTGTTAGCCTTGAACTGCACACCATAAGACTTCTGATCGGTTGAGGTGATGGTACCGCCCTCGTGGTCACACAGTGTCAGATTGCCCCTCGCGAGAACAGCAATCGTCGAAACAGATTGTGCCGAATTGATGATTTTCTTTCCGTTCAGACAGAGATTTACGTCACCGGAGATTTTAATCGTACCGGCAAACGTAATATTGTCCAGTAAGTAGTAGTTTCCAGTAGGAAGCGTGCATTCTATCTTGTTTACGCTATTTTTACGGCCTACTACCGTTCCACCACACATCATCTCCTGTGTATCTGCATTATAGGTCAGGGGAGTCCACAACACATCGTCATGCTTAGTCTTGTGACTGCAGTCTGCACTGCCACAGATTGCATGCTCATGCAGCTCGCCACTTACCACATACAGACTGTTGTCGATGTTCTGCACGCTGTATGTGTTGCTGCTATTATTGTCGATGGTGAACCCGCCCGCAATTTTATCCGTCAGGGTAACACCCGTGGCTGCCTCGACAAACTTCACAAAATTTCCCTCCGCAGGCAGCTTTTCAAGCGTCACACCAATACGGATATTATGCAGCACGTTTTGACCAATGGAGATATTCGTGCCGCCGGGCAGATAGACATTGCTATCGTTGACTTCTGCATTCTTGTTGCCGGTGATGTTCACGTCCCCGGTATGGTCCGCTGTCCCGTCGACACTCATGTTCGCAGTACTTGACTCTACATACACACCGCCACCGTTAGCAGTTGCCGTGTTACCGATAACACTGCCGCCAAAGGTTCGGAACGATGTCTTATCTTTCACGGCAACACCGCCTCCGTTGGTTGCCGTGTTGCCAGTAATCGTTCCACCGTGCATGTAAAAATAGCCAGAGATCCTAGAATTCTGTGTATCGGGATCATAAAAACTAGCTGTACGTATCGCAACACCACCGCCCTCATTTGCTCTGTTGTTTGTGATGCTGCCACCAGACAGATAGCCGAAGCCGCCGTTTAAGTACACACCGCCGCCGCAGTCATCGGTGCTGTTGCCGGTGATGCTGCCGCCCCACAAGTGGAAGCTACTGCGGGGGTGTACATACACGCCTCGCCCGGTCTTGTCCTCAGCATGAGTGATTTTTCCGTTGCCGGTGCAGTCGCAAACGTGTAAATTACCGGCAGTTGAGCTATCTTCGGAGCCTACTGTGATGGCATCAAAATCGCCGTTAGCTGTGATGCTGTGACCATTCAAACAAAGCGAGATGTCGCCTGTCGGATTCCAGCTCGTATTATTCAGTTCAATATTATTCGTTAGATAGTAGTACTGTATGTCCTGCTTACCCTGGATGGCGCGCAGCTCCTCTTCCGTTCTGATTGCAGTCCACAGCACATTTTCGTGATAAGTAAGGGTGCAGTTCGCCGTGCCACAGAGACCATGCACATGTAATTCGCCCTTTGAAAAGTTGACAGCGTTGTCTAGCGCATACCTCTTATAGCCGGTATCGCTGTTGAAAGCATTCAGGTCATTCGCGGTCAGTGTGTAATCATTGCTTGCACCCTTGGCGATGGCAACTCGCTCACCATCGGCGAGCTGCTGTCCCATAGTTACGCCAATCTCGGCGGAGCTGCTCAACCCGTTCGCACCGATGAGAATGGTATTGCCGCTGGGCAAATAGACATTGTTATCGTTTCTATTAACCGCGTTGTCGGTGATTTGTGCCGTACCGGACACAGTAAACTTGCCGTAAGAGTTCTCAGAAATATATACACCACCGCCGTTTTTGCTAGCGACGTTGTTTGAAATCCTACCACCGGACATGGTAAACCTCATATTTCCATTTGCACTCCTCAGCCATATACCACCACCGTTACCAGTAACGGCGGCGTTCCTAACGATATTACCACCAGATATAGTGAAATTTACTGACTTATTAATTGCAGATTCATAGTATATACCACCACCGCTAGACGGTGCATAGTTGCTGTCAATACTACCACCGTATATAACGAAGTTGGTGCTATCTTTTGCAGACACACCGCCGCCGTTACCGTCTGTGGTTACTTTGTTAGCAGAGATACTGCCCTTATACATGTAAAAATTACCACCATCTACGTATACACCGGCACCATTACCTTTGGCAATCTGGTTTTTGGTAATTTCGCCGTTATACAGCCTCAAGGTACCCAAGGACTTTATACCTCGTCCCGTTTCATACTGCGCATGGGTAATCTTGCCGGCCACTTTCTGACAGTCGGTGATAATCAGTGTCGTTCCTTTCGCAACCTGAATGGCATCAGCTCCTGCTGCACCGGTGATTGTTTTTCCATTTAAGCAAAGGTTTACACTAATATTACAATTCCATGTTTTATCCAGTGTAACATTGTCTGTCAGATAATAATTGCCCCCACTCTTGATGTCAGTCAGATTTGAAACACCTATCCATGTCTGATTCCCATAATGCGTGCTGTCACCACAGGTTGCGCCGCAAACGGGATGCCGATGCGGTTCGGTCGCCGACAATTTCACCACGCCACCCACAAGAACCGGATAGAGGTTCTTTTTATCACTGCTAATATGATCCAAATCTTCTTCGGTCAGGTGACCGCCACCCCCATCCTCCACAGCTACCGCGGCAACCGTTACGAGGTTGCTCTCGGTGGGTGTATCCTGGGTGGATACGCCGATTTTTCCGGCGAATGTGGATAATTTTTTGCTAATATGAATGTACTGACCGCTAGTCAGATAGACATTGTTCTGTGCGCCTTGACACCAGTTGTTCCAGACCTGAGGAGCACCGCCGGCAATTTTAAAAGTACTATTTTCTACATAGACGCCGCCACCATTCACGTCTGCCGTGTTTTGGGTAATCTGCGCATTGTCGCTCATGGTAACCTGCGCGCTTTCATATATATAAATGCCACCACCATTCTCGGCTGCCGTGTTACTGGTAATCTGCGCATTGCCGCTCATGGTAACCTGACCGTTTTTACCTACATACACAGCACCGCCGCTAGCGGCTTTATTGCCGATGATTTTCGCATCATCGGACATAATTAAGCGGTTGCCTTCTCCTTCGTAGTCGGCATATATATACACACCGCCACCTGATGCCTGCGATTCGGCGAGAGCAATGTTGTCACTAATCTGTGCATTGCCGGACATGTTCATGACGCTTTTGTCCGACAACAGTACACCGCCACCACCAGCAGAGACCATGTTGTCGCTGATTACACCACCATACATGTTAAATGTGCTACCGAGCGCAGCGACGCCACCACACCAACTTGCAGCATTGCCACTGATTGCACCGCCATACATATTAAATGTGCTATCATGCACATACACACCGGCGCCATAATAGCTGTGGGGCTGCTCATGACCACAAATAGTTCCACCGTACATGGTAAAAGTGGCGATATTATCCACTTCCACACCTAAATCCGACGTTCTCACGCTGTGAGTGATAACTCCACCGGTAACGGAGATGCGGTTCTCCGTATTTTCCTCGCACGGCACCCATCGAGTGAAATTATTTTCCACGCTTTTGATGAAATAGTGCGTACTCGCACTACTATTGCAGTCACAGAGAGTAAATTGTCTATTCGCTCCCTTGATCTCAATGACAGCAAAATCCCCGTTTGCCGCAATGCTGTGACCATTCAGGCAGAGCACCACGTTATTGTTCGGTTTCCATGTTTCCGTTGTCACGATATCCTGTGTCAGGTAGTAATATCCTTCCGTTGCAGCTTGCAGTGCTGCTTCACTGTCTATGGACTTCCACTCTGTCACAATGCTATGCTTATACTTATCTGTGCATGTCGCGCCGCAGATGGGATGGTCAACATGCTGACCTTCCGCCACCGTCATCGGAACCGTCATCGGTGTATTCAACGCTTCAGAAATAGCATGAAGTCGTGTCATATCCAGTTCTGCGATCTGCTCCTTGGTCAGTGACTCCATAGCCTCGTCGATGGCTTCCAGCTGCGCACCGACACTTTCTGCATTTTCCACCGTCACTTCGTCCGGCAGAGCGTCGATGAGTGCCTGTACCTTCTGCACTGCTGCCTTCTTCTCATCGTCTGCCGCGATGTCCTGCGTGCCGGCATCATTATCGCTAATGCTTTCACCAGTGGATTTCACAGTATCGGGGGCTTCGCCCACAGTGGTGCTCTTATCGGACGGAGTCTCTTCCCCCGGTGCCGCAGCTGCTTCTGCTTCCTTCTGCTCTGCCGCAGGGACTGCTACCTGCTGTTCTTCCGGCTCTGCCGCAGAGACTGCTACCTGCTGTTCTTCCGGCTCTGCCGCAGGGGCTGCTTCCTGCTGTTCCTCCTGCTCTGTAACCGCATCCGCTTCCTGTAAAGCCTCCTGTGCGAATGCCGTCATGGGCAGTGTGGAGAAGCAGAGAATAAATGCCAGTAACATGCTCAATACTCGTTTTTTCATACCGTTTTACCTCTTTCCGCTGGGCATAGTGATACCCATTATCTTAAAGATAACGTACCACACTTTCTCTCAGCGGAACCAGGGGCTGCATGAATCGACCCAAATATGTCATGAATCGACCGAAGAGGACTTTAAATGGCTCAATGTGGTTCAATAGCAAGTATTCCTTGAAAAAGTCTTTCCGGTATTATATTCTATTATTATGTCCTATAAAAGTTAGTTACAAAGTATACACACAGAAAGGTTTCTATATGTGGATTGCAGATCATTGGAAAGATTACGAAGTGCTGGATACGTCCAGCGGAGAAAAGTTAGAGCGTTGGGGAGATTATATTCTGGTGCGTCCGGATCCCCAGGTCATCTGGAAGACGCCCCACGATCATAAGGGCTGGAAGCAGAAAAACGGTCATTACCACAGAAGTGCCAAGGGCGGCGGAGAATGGGAGTTCTTCCATCTGCCGGATGAATGGGCGATCCATTACACCCTGCCTTTTCAGAAGGAAGCCTCCGGTAAGACGGATCCTCTGACCTTCCATCTGAAGCCCTTCAGCTTCAAGCATACCGGTCTGTTCCCGGAGCAGGCGGTGAACTGGGACTGGTTCTCCGGTCTGATCCATGAGGCAGGCAGACCCGTGAAGGTACTGAACCTCTTCGCTTACACCGGCGGTGCCACTGTATCCGCCGCAGCTGCGGGAGCTGCTGTGACCCATGTGGATGCGTCCAAGGGTATGGTCGGCTGGGCGAAGGAGAATGCTGCTGCCAGCGGGCTTGCCGATGCTCCTATCCGCTGGCTGGTGGACGACTGTATGAAGTTCGTAGAGCGTGAGATCCGCCGGGGCAACAAATACGACGGCATCATCATGGATCCCCCTTCCTACGGCAGAGGTCCCAAGGGCGAGATCTGGAAAATAGAAGATAATATCTGGGATTTCGTAGGACTGACCGCACAGCTTTTATCCGATGATGCGCTGTTCTTCCTGATCAATTCGTACACTACAGGATTGCAGCCCGCCGTGCTGTCCTATATGATGAATTCCACCCTGACGAAAAAGTTCGGCGGTCATGTGGAAGCCGAAGAGATCGGCCTCCCCGTCACCGAGAGCGGTCTGGTACTGCCCTGCGGCGCTTCCGGGCGCTGGCAGCGGAAGTAATCAGACTAGCATCATAAGCCTAATCAAAAAGGAGCCTCTGGTCGAGGCTCCTTCTTGATCACAGCCAAAGTCAGCAACTATCGCCTGATGATTGAATTCCAAATATGGTGCGTTTTTACTCCTCTGTTTCAATCTCCAATCTCTGAAGAATGTCTCTCACAATACCAGCATCCTCAATCAGAGAAATTCCAAAACACTTTTTTCCTGCATCTTTTAAGGAGGCTCCTATATGATAAACATTTTTCTTATCCAAGATTAAAAAGCGATCATGAAATACTTTCGTGTACCGCACTTCCAGTAAAGGATACTGGCTGTTGAAATTATTAACATCTTCTTGAGATAACTTGGTTCTTTTCAATGTATACATCACAACAGTCACATTTTCATTCTTTTTTGTGAGAAGATTCAGCGTTCCTATATCCACATAGCCATCAATTAAAACGATTTCCTTTTCCGCTTTTTGAATCAGGCTAACAATTAGGCTAAAAGCATCAAATATCTGATCCAATTTTTCATCCGTTTGCTTTTGATATTCCAGTTGTTTTAACTCCACATTACTGATACGCTCAAAAAGCAAGGCGTTATTAGCAATAAATCTCCTCATTTCCACGAATGTACGCATAATACCAATGCTTACCTTAATCGCCACTTCGCTATGTAGAACACTCGCCAACATAGAGATTCCCTGTTCTGTAAATACATAAGGAAGAGTCCTACGACCACCATAATTATTTTCGTCCTGCGCAAAACTTGAAATGCCAGTTTGGCATCTCAAGTTCTGATACTCCTCTTTCGTGAGCTGAAAACGAAAATCTGGTCTCAAATTTTTTTGAAAATTTTTTGATTTTGGGTGAGAGTTTTTCCGATTTTTTGTACCTATATAAGTGAAGGGGTTTTTAAGCCGCATTTCAAAAAATCCAGAGGGGAGATTCAAACGATATGTACGATACCGCAAGACGGGTCGCACTCGTCAAGCAGCGGGTGCGGGAAAACACCCGCCGGAGGCAGCGGCGCGAGGCAATAAGCCTCTCCGCTTTCTGCCTGATGTTATTCACAGCACTTGCCGGGGCGGCGGACGCACTTATAGTGCAGGGGCAGACCGCCGCGTAGGGCATCCGGCTCAGAAACAGAGAAAACCAGAAAAAAGGCGGGGCGGACAAACCGAACCGACACGAACAGGAGAAGAAAAGCCAATGAAAAAACGAATACTTAGCATACTGCTCGTCTGCTGCATGGTGCTGACCATGCATCCGACAGCGGTGTTTGCAGCGGTGAGCGATTCGCTGGGCAACACACCCGAGGAAAATCAGGCGATTTTGGATCAGCTCTCCGCCCTGACTGGCGGTAGCAGCGACCAGGTGCTTTCCATGCTGAACGCTTTGGGGCTGCTGGATGAAGACGGCAATTTCAAGGTGGATCAAACCATCACGCTGGACGGCCAGGTGTTGACACTGGCGGCTGTCATGGAGCTGCTGGAAAATCCCGCCACGGATCTCACCCGTATAGCCGACGTGGATGGGACTCCGGTGGCGCTGGGCGATTTGAAGACTATGATCCAAATCGAACAGGAGCTGCAGCGGATCAAGGACACCTATTTCTCCGGCAGGGAGTTTACCGGGGAAGCACTGGAGAATCTCAATAGCCTGATGGAGCAGCTGGAGCTGCAGGGCATCAGTTTGCAGTATTCCGCCTCTGCCACATCGCCTGTGGGCGTTGAGACGGTGGATATGAGCAGCATGATGAGCCAAACGCTGGAGGATCTCGCAAACAACAGCTGGAGCTCCGGGACTTTTACTGTATACGGCGGAAAACCGGTCGGCTTTTCCTACCGCATTCAAAAAGGCCAGCTCAGCGATTATATCACCGATGTGGAGGTCTCGATAGGCGAGACGAGTGGGGTCGCCCAAGGCGACGGGTCCTACAAGCTGACCTATGACGTAGGCTCAACTTTCAGTTTAGGTGGTTGTAAAATCACTGTCAAGGTTACAACCAAAGGAGACAACCGAGCCTGGCTCGAGAATTCTTATTCCTATGGCGACCTGCTGGGGATGATTGAATTTTACGATGCGGAAAATCTGGTGTTCTATGACGGTGCCGCTTATGCCGACCACTGTCAGCTCAAGCTAAAAAAGACGGTTGGCGTCCCCACAATACAAACATCAGTGAGCGCGCCGAACTATGAGGAAAGATACGAAAGTACAGAAACAATACAGGGGGATATGTATATTCCTTTGCTGGCAAATGGATACAATATCGGCGAAGGTGCCAACAATCAGGACTACGTTGCGCTAAGCGATACCATCAGAATTTTGGAGGGTGCCCGCAACTCGGTGCTTCCCAGCGGCTCCTCCCCATTTTATCAGCCATACCAAATCGATGCCAGCATCGAGTTTAACTGGAGTACCGATGTAGAGGCCTATAATGGTCCTGCGCCGTATGGCTATAATAGTGACACACAACCCCATGCCCCGTTCTATCTGACGGAGTACAAGCTCAATGGAACATCTCTGAATCTCAGCGACGACAGAACGAGAGCGCTGGGCTGTACGATTAAAAGGGGCGAAACGGTCAACATCTCCCTGCAGTCTACCACGCAAAACAGAGGGGATCAGCAGTACTGGCTGCCCTTCCGACTGTATCTGAAGAATGTATATGGCGAAATCCAAAATTCCTACGCCACCACCAAGAACAGCAACGTCACCGCCAAGCTGTTGGATGCGGACGCCCCCACCATTCAAAGCGTCACGGCCCCGGCGGGAACCTATGCCAGCGGACAGCATGTGCCTATCACAGTTACCTTTAACGAGTTCGTGAATCTTAGCAACGCCAGCGTGACCATCAATGGCAAAGTGTATAGCGCCGCTGAGCTTTCCATGAACAAATACGGTGTCACGGCAATGCTCTGGTACTCAGTGCAGGATGCGGATGACACCACGGTCATCGTCACTGATATGACCGGTGTGGAAGATGTTTTCGGTCATACGCTGGATACCACACTCTATCCAAGCGACTCGATTGCCGATGTTGATCTGAAGAGCGTCTTGATGCGCAACGCTCCCACCGCACTGACCGCCGACTACGACAACGGCAAGGCATCGTTCACGATGAACGCCAACATGGAGCAGGTCTACAAGACCGTATACAGCAATTATCACACCCCGGCAGGCACAGACCCGAAGGAAGCCCCGTTCCGCCTCGAGCTGAGGTACGACTCCGCGGTTGAACCAATCCATCTGCAGGTCTATCTGGACACAGAGAAGGAAGCCTTCACCATTAGCGACTATGCAATCGCACCCTCTGCTTTCGACCGCACCTACACGGTGACGCTGCAGGCCAACGAGGGCACGAAAGACGCTCCTAACTGGGTGAATGTTCTTCCCCTGACCCGGCAGTTCACGGTGGCAAAGAAAGTTTCCGCGCACACGGTGAACGTCGTCCCGGAAGCGAATGACGCCGACTATACGATTTCCCTCGGCAAAACCACCCGCCCCACGCTTAAGGCAGAGGTTTTGGGGGCAGGCGGTGAGACGGCCAGCTACACCACCGGTAAATGGAGCAGCAGTGACCCGCTCATTGCCACCATCGACGAGGATACCGGCCTTGTTGCCACCACAGGAACCAAGGTGGGAACCGTCACCTTTACCTTTACGGCGGACAACGGGACTGAGGACACTGCCGATGATGTGACGGGCGAGTCAAAGCCCTATACCGTGACGGCAGGCGATTCCCTGGCACTGGTGATTCCCGGCGGCGCGTCCATCGTGACGCGGGTAAATCAGCCCGCCACCGTGCTGTGGAGCTCCAACGCCGCGCTGATGGCGCCGAACAAAGAGTTCCATTACAGGATTGACCTGTATGAGGGCAACTACGCGAATAAGGCGGCGCTGAGCGGCCGCAAGCCCGTTGCGACTTATACCGCCGGCAAGGATAAAAACAGCGTGCGGATCGAGGAGAATGTGCTCTCCAAGCTCTCCAACGGCAATACCCCTGCCTACACGGTATTGGTCTCCATGCCGCACCCCAACGCCGGCGGTGAGGACGTCCGCCTGTCGGCACTTGCCTGGATCATCGTGCAGGCACCGCCTGCCACAGCCAAGCTGACACCGCCCCAGAGCATTTACCTCAAGGATACCGACGGTGCCGTCAATATCGACTGGTCGGTGGAAAACACCACTGAGGGCGCCCCTTTGCAGCCCACGCTGACCATCACCCGGGTCACAGAGGACACCACCACCACCAAAGTGGTGGACAGTGAGCGCCTATCCGGCACCTCCGGGAGCTTCCCCCTGTCATTACAGAGTGTGCAAGCCGGCAATCTGAAGGACACCTATCAAGTGGTTTTGAGCGTGGAGAATCCTGGTGAGGAATCTCCCAGCACCGACTCCTTCCCCCTGTATGTCTACGATGCCGACGCACTGAAGGTGCAGGATGACGAAGGAGACACGATTTCTAAGCTGACCATGGACAATACCTCCAAGGTCAGCGGCAGCCTGCCCACCGTTACAGCTGAAATTTTGCAGCTGCGCCAGGAGTTGGGGCTGATCGAGTACATAGGCATCAACTATGACGAGTACGGATGGAACTCCTTTAAAGACGGCATCCGGTGGCTCTCCAGCAACAACAATGCCATTTCCGTCAACTACAAGCAGGGCGGACTGTATGAGGACATCAGAAACTTCTCCTTTGATTCCTACCTTCCCGAAACCAAAATGGCGCTGTCCGGCTTGGCCAACGGCACCGCAACCGTCACGGCTACCCATGCCGCCACGGGCATGCGTGCCGCCGTACAGGTGACAGCGAAAACGCTGCAAAATAAGTTCTATCTCTTCCAGCTGACGCCTGCAGCGGAAACTACGCTGCAATACACCGACGGCAAAGGTGTGCCCAAAACGGTCACGACCAACAGTGAAGGCGTGCTGGCGCTTTACGAACCCAACGGAATCGCCAGTGAGGTGTCTCTGCGGTCCGGCTCCGGCGCGGATATTTATCTGGGCACCATCTATAAAGAAAATCTGCGTTCCGGCGAGCGGGATGCCACAAAACTGCAGCTTTATCCCTTGAATACCTTCAGCCTTCGGCGAGTCGCCCGGGCATCTGTGACGCTCATCACGCCGGGCGGCGATCCGCTGGCGAACAAGACGGTGACCGTTCGTGGCGGCGTTTATAAAAACGGAGGCTACTGCCAGACAGCTCTGCTGGGCTCCAGGGCAGGAGCACTTGTCAGCGGCATCACCGGCGACACCTATACCACGGATGCGGCGGGAAATATAACCGTCTATCTGGATTCCACCCAGTTCTGGTCGGCCGAAAAGGGCGAGAGCAACACCACGGCGCTTTCCGCTCTGGATCAGCTGGAGTACATTCTGGAGATCAGCGCAATTGACGGCGACAAGTACTATCCGCTGCTGCTGACCGTCAACGGCAAGCTGGGCGTGGACGATGTAATGCGCACCGCAGAGGGCGTTGTCTCTCTGGAGCGCGTGCCGGCGGGGGAGGAAAACAAACCCTTCATTGTGGCGCAAAGCGTTGATTACGGTCTTGCCAACGGTCAGAAGGTGGATGTCCGCAGCTCGACTGGGAAGATTGGACCTAACAGCAGCTTTAAAACAGCAAGACTGCACACCACCATGTTCCTCTGGGGCGAGAAGATTGCCAACGCGCGGAATTACAGTCTCAAGCTGGTGGACGAATACGGCGTTATTCCTGCCGCTCAGAGCAGCAGTACCAAGCAGTATCCCTTCTCATCCATCCCCGTAGCGGAAAACGATCTGACCCTCACCGAGGCCACCATGACCACCTCTGGATGGATCGCTGACGGCAAGGATGTGGGTATGAAAACGCAGCTGAGCCTGAACGGCAGCCTGCTACAGGAGAAAATAATGCCCTTCCGGGTCGTTGATCTGACCCGAGTGCCCAAGGTGACAGAGGATGACCGCGTCACCGGTATTCTGGCGACGATGGGATCCTCCAGTGGAGTGAATCAAGTCGACTTTGGCGGAGTGGGCGATAGTAACATTCTCAAGGTGCTGACCGGACGGCTGGATGATCTGAGCGGTCCGGTGGACACTTCCGTGTTCAAAATGATTATCACCCCCAGCGAAGATCCCTCCGTGTTCCGTGCCATGATTTGGGCCGGGTACAATACGCTGGAGATGGAGGACATGGACTATTCCGAGGACGGCGTGGCGTTGGGTGCGAATGTGCTGACGCAGAATCTGGAAGTGGGTGTGCCCGGGACCGGGGACCTGAGCCAGATGGCCCAGGGCACCTATGATCCCAAGGGGGACTACAAAACCAACTCCATAGCCGACAATGTCACCAGCACGGATCTCAACTTGCAGTTGGAGGGCTTTTACGAAGCGGAAATCCGCTATAACACCGAAAAAAAGGAGTGGGAGGTTTTCACCGTAGGCGGAGGATTTACCGCCGGCGTTGGTGTGGGCTTCTCCTTCAGCGTGAACGCCATGGCTGGCCCCGTGCCGTTGACAGCAACCTTTGAGCTGGGTGGTGCCATTCAGCTGGATTTCCGTACCGCAGTGCGCTACGGACGGCAGGGCGAGGGTACAGAGCTTGCCTGGAGCGATCCCACGGCCACGGCAGTGAATGACTTTTTGACCACGCTGCGTATCAACGCCTATGTCCACGCGTTTGGCGGTATTGGCTTTGACTATTCGGTCGTGGCGCTGAAGATCGGCCTATTCGGCAATTTGGATGTGGACAGTCAGAATAAGTTCCTTTCCCGCACCTATCTTGCCGACGAGACAAAGCGCCAGATCAACGGTCAGGCTCTGGGGATCCAAAGCGAAGTGGGGATCAAATTTGTGGCAACCTTCCTGTTTATCTCCTACGAGGCGGTGATCGCCTCCGGAACCCTTGGAGCCACCAGGACTTTTAATGACTGGAAAACAATCGACGACTACTGGAATAGCGCCACCAGTGGGCTGAGCCTTGCCTCGCTGCGGATGGCGGCGGCCCAGAGCGGAATGCAGGTGGCTTCTGGCAGTGCAACGCTCCAAAGCCGGGACTATTTGGAACAATATGCCCGTACCTGGGGCCAGCCCCAGCAGCGGATGATGCTGTTCTCTCTGAACTCCACCAGTGGGCTGGAAAACATCCATACCAATGCCAACCCCGCATCCTATCCACAGCTCAGCGATGACGGGAAGGTATTGGTCTACATCAACGACGGCAACAGCAGCAGTATTTACGACAGCCAGGCGCATTTCTCCACCCTCAATGGCGGCGTCTATACTCCCTCCAGTGAAATTGACGCTCCCACAGGGTTCCCCGGCTACGGCGACACGAGCGTTTCTTTGTCCGGCACTGGCAGCTTCGCGGCGGCTTGGATTCGCATGGGCACCGATCTGCCGGGTAAAAATGCCGGTGATGCCGTGACATTGGAAGAGCAAAACCTGCTGATGAACAGCACGGAGATCGTAGTGTCCGTCTATAACGGCTCAACCTGGACATCCACCCGCCTAACCAACGACGGCACGCCGGATCTGGCCCCAGCCACCGCAGTGGGCGGCGACGGCAAAGCCATCGTGTTCTGGCGCAGCGTCTACACCCCTGATCCCGGTACGCAGGGCAGCAACAACCTGCTGAACTTCACGACCAGAGATTGTATCATGTACAGCTGCTATGACAGCACTAACGGCACCTGGAGCAAGGCAAAAATGCTTTATAATGGTGCTACTGGCAGCGTGAAGGCGTTGCAGGCGGCCATGCTGCCCGACGGAACCGCTATGGCGGTTTACTCGCTGGACCGCAGCGGAACCGGAGATACCTCTGCCTACGAGATCGCCTATTGTACCGTGGCTGCTGACGGAACTCCCGGTACAGCCATGCTGGCGACCTGTGACAGCAATCTTGACGAAAACCCCCAGGTCGTTGCAGCCAACTTCGGCAGCGGGGATGACCGATTTGTTATCGGTTGGCATAGTGTCCGAGACGGCAGCAGCGATATTCAGCTGTTGGCTGTGGACGGTAGCGGCACCATGTCCAACAGTTTCCCCGGCTCTTTGTCTGCCCTGACCAGCAGCGGCAACGCCGTCATGGGCGGAGACTTCCGCTTCGCTTCCCTCAGCGGAGATCATCGCAGCCGCAATGATCTTACCATCGTCTGGAATGAGACTGTCAATAACGCCAACGGCGCGGTAGATCACGGCATTTTGAAGGCGGCCAAGCTGCGCTGTGCCACAAATACCTACACTCTGTCCGCACCATTGGAACTGGCAGAGCTGCCGGATCGCACGCTGGCTGACCACTTTGATGCCTATGTCAGCGGCACCAATCAGGTGCAGGCCGCCATTCAGGCCACCCGGTATGACGATGAAAACCAGGAGGTAATCGGCGGCGTGACCGTTCCGGGTGAGGAAACGATCCTCTATACCGCTACATCTGATTTTATCACCGATGCGGTGGCAGTGGAACAGATCGGTGTGGATTATGCAACGCTGGCGTTGAACAGCCTGACACCCATTCGCTTTACCATCCGCAACACCGGGCTGAACGATGTGACAAACCTAACGGTCAGCCTTGGCAGCGGGGAAACCGCCACCCTTACGGAAACACTGCTGCCCAATGAAAGCACCACCCTTACCGTCTGGCACCATGTGGGGAACCTCGTGACCGACCCGGGCTATACCATCACCGCCGCCGGCGGCATCAACGAAAACGGCACAGTGTATCTGGATTATCCCGACATTGGCATCTCGCAAATGGAAGTGATTGCGGAGAGCGCCGGCAAGCGCACGGTGCGCATGACCCTCTATAATTCCTCCGCCGCCACGCTGGCTGGCGGAAAGAACCGCGAGGTGAAGCTTGCGTTCTATGCGGATGATCTGCATACCGAACCTGCAGAGGTAGCCTGCACCACAAACGGCGTATCGGTTAGCGGTAATGAAATCACCATTTCCGAAGACAGCGCCCTCGCCCGCATTGATCAGGGAACCTTTACACTGGACCTGACCTATGATCTGGGCGAGTATATGACATCCATTGGCAAAACCGAGATCCCCAATGTGGGTACCTATCTGTACGCCGAGGCGTGGGCGGAAGGCCTGATCGGTGGAACGGGAAGCAATCAGCGACTGACGGAGTATAACGGCAGTGACAGCGAGGCCAGCGTCCATATGACCGGCGCACTGGCCCGCACCGGAGAGCGGCTGACGATGGATGTGACACAGGGGAACGACGGCAACGGTCACAGCACCGCCGCCATTACCCTGCGCAACAACTGCCTGCAGTCTCAGACTAGCGCAGAGCTGGTGGCCACGCTGCTGGATGCTGCCGGGACCGTTCTGGAAACGAAAAAGACCAGTATTGGCGGTGCCATCTCCGGGGAAACCTTCCAGACGGAAACCGTCACCTTCTCCCGGCTTGGCACCCGCGTAGTGGTGCGAGCCGCAGTGCCCGGTAATGACCTTCTGACCTTTGAAGGTCTGGCAGTGGGGCTCGGCGATTTTACCGCCAACGGAACGAACTATACCTATACGCTGCAAAATGATAGCGGAGCAACATCTACGCTAGTCACAGCGGTGTCTGGAAACGGCGAGCCCGTGAGCATCAACGGACAGGCTCTGTCCACCGGCGGCAGCGCAACCGTTGCCATCCCCAACAGCGGCACAACCGACATTGTCGTGAGAATCGGTGCTAAAACCTACACGCTGACGATTCTGCGCAATAGCGGCACAGGCGGCAATGAAGGCAATAGCGGCACAGGCGGCAATGAAGGCGGTAGCGGCAGTGGCGGCGGCAGCGGCTACAGCTACTACACCATCAAGGCAACTGCCGGGGCTGGCGGCTCCATTTCTCCCTCCGGCAATGCTAGCGTCCGTGAGGGCAGAGATCAGACCTTCACCATCACTCCGGATAAGGGCTATGCTGTCGCCAACGTCAAGATTGACGGCAAGAGCATTGGCGCGGCGAAGTCCTACACCTTTGAGAATGTCAGCAGAACCCATACCATCGAGGTCATCTTTATGAAAGCCAACGGCAACCCCCAGACCGGCGTGTTTGTGGATGTAGCCACCGGCAGCTATTATGAGGATGCTGTGGATTGCGCTGTTCTCTTTTCACTACAAGAAACAAATTAATGACATTTTGAGCTGCGCCGCTATCCAAGCGCGGCAAGGAGACAGCATTATGAAAAGAATCACAAGAATCATTCGTCCAATAATCTGCATAGTTGTCCTTCTCGTTGCTATGACCACGGCAGTCAGGGGCTGCTATCAGAAAGAGACAGAGCCTATCGACATTCCCGGCAGAACGCCTTCCGGCACATCTGCGCCTCAGCCATCAGCGACTCTCGCGGGCGAAGTTATCCCCTCGGTGGACAGGCAGACAGAGTTGGCGGAAGCCAGAGCGAAGAATCCCGACACCGTGGCGTGGCTGTATATCCCCGGTGCGGAGGTGGACGACCCTGTGATGCAGGCGGAGGACAACGGCTATTACCTAAAGCTGGATGAAAACGGTGAGTACGCCATGTGGGGCTGCTATTATGCCCATTGTGAAAACAAAATCGGCGGCAGGGATAAGCTGGACAAAAACACCACCATTTTCGGTCACTCCGCCAGCAACTGCGACCCGGACGGTGTGCGGTTCACCAAGCTCTACCGTTATATGGACGCAGACTTTGTAAAGGAGCATCCGTATATCTATCTCTCTGTGGATGGTGAGGACATGATCTTTCAGATCACCGCACTGTTCGTCACGGATATTGGTTTTGACTATATTGCGCCTGATCCCACAGGAGATGATCTGACCAGCTTCTTTGAGACGATTGCGCGGAAAAACTGGCTTGACTTTGATGGCGTGACCTTCTCCGAGGAAGATACTGTTCTGACCCTCTCCACCTGCTGCCGGAAGTATGACAAGGCTAACAGCGGCAATCAGCGGCTGGTGGTCATGGCAAAGCTGCTGCCGGAGGGCGCAACCGCACAGGAGTTCAGCGTATCCCTTGTGGATAGTCCTGAAATGCCCTAAAAGAAATCAGAATACGACGATAATAGGATACCCATCCTTGCGGTACTGAAAAGCAGCGTATGGTATAGGGAAAACGGTGGCTGCTCTGTACGGGGCGGCCGTTGTTTTTGCTGTCCCAACATTTTTCAGATGAAAGGGACCTATGCGTATGACAGGAGCGCACAGACCTCCCCAGGTACCACACGTTTCTTCCTCTCCATCCATCTGCCTCATTTATCATGCATGATTCCGTGTAGTTATTGGGCTTCAACATGGCTTGCTGTCTTACCCACATGCATGACCTCATATGAGATTTCTGTTCGTCAGACCAGAGATTTGCCCGTGAGTTAGTATGTTCCTCACATCCAGCTTCCTTCAGATTCCACCTCACGATGGACACCCTTGCTGTTCAGCTATACATTTCCCACTACCTGGGCATGTTCAGGACTTTCACCTGCGAGAGCGCGCCCATGGCGCGCAAACGAAACGTGCGCCGCCAGGCGCAAACAACGCAAAAAGGAGCCCCCTCGTGAGGCTCCTTTCTTCTACAACACATATTTTCTTAACACCGGGATCTTGCGCAGCACCCACGCGGTAGCCGTTGCCAGTGCCAGCACTACCAGGCAGAATGCAGCCAGCAGCAAAATCAATACCGCTTGTCCCGCGGCTATAGACTGCACACCGCATTGTTCCAACACCGTAAAGGGTGTGATCTTCACGAATTTATACAACAGGTTCACATACACCGGATGTACCAGGTATACAGCGAAGCTCAAGGCTCCCGCCTCCTGCCAGGGGATCCGGTGTTTTTTAATACTCCCATTCCATCCTGCTGCGAACAGAAGCACTGCAAGCAGTACTGTAAACGGATAATTGTATGCCATCTGAATGGAGAATCCCGCAAGTGTTCTGCTCAGGATCATTCCCAGAGCCAGAACCGCTACTGCAGCTGTCAGCCATACATTCCTTCCCTTGTCCACACATACTTCTCTCACCGCGAAGAAATATCCACACAGATAATACAGGAAATACACACCGCCATCCGGCAATACCGGAATACTGTTGACATCCAGTACCTTATTCAGAAACGGTGCCACACTGCTTCCTAAGAAGATCACTGCCATCACTGCCGCAACACCCCACACCGGCAGCACACGCAGCACTTTTTTCAGAAGCGGCGTGATCAGATATAAAAACAAGATCAGATACAGATACCACATATGGGACCAGGTATGTCCCATCAGAGTCATCTTCAGTGCCTCCGGGATCATCCTGATCCGGAAGGTCCGCTCCGCCACTACCAGCTCGGAAGCTGCATACGGAACGCCGAATAGGAGGATCGCCAGCGCAATCCTCCTGCAATATTTTTTAATCATGACCGGATAAGTCAATATACGTTCCGGATTCAGGAACAAATATCCCGAGATCAATAAAAATATAGGAACGCACCAGGTCACCAGATCCATAACTGACAGCAATAATGACCGGTATTCCGGCACTATCGACGCATCTGTCACATCTGTCGCACCTGTCAGTACATGCATCAGCACCACTGCACAGGTTGCCAGTACCCGGAGCACGTCCAGGAACTGCTTCCTGGGTCCGGATAATCCGTTTGTCATGTCTCTCCCATCTCCTCCATCAGGCGCATGCCTGCAGTATCTGTCACAGGAAGGGAGAATACTATGCTTTGTGCTTTACTCTCCAGTCCTGCTTTTTCCATTATAGCACGCATGATGGAATTTTTCTGCTCACTTTTTACCACAATGAACAACATTTCTTTTTCCGGCACCAGTGTCACGCCCAGAAACTGCTGTGCATTCTCTGTTCCGGTGCCCTTGGCATGGATGACTGTACCGCCCGCCGCATGTACTTCTCTCGCTGCATCCATGACCAGTTCCGTATATCCATGATTGGCTATCACTACCAGAAGCTCATTCTTCGTCTCTTTCAATGTGGACTCCTCTCCTTTTACGAATTTCTGCCCGCAGGTCAGGTAATTCAATGCTTTCTTGCCACCGACACTGCTCACGGGAATGATAAATGCGATTCCCATTCCCGGGAGATCGATCTGCATTTTCTTACGCAAAGCCGCCTTGATCTGCCGCCAGGCAGCATCTGTGACGAGATGGAACAATACGCTCTTCTCCATGCCGTCCAGTCCAAAATAATCTAAGATCTCATTCGCCGCGGTTCCCATGCCGACGGTAACACTGCCGACCTGTGCGCCGTTTTCTTTATAGCATTCCACGAATTTCCTCGTCAGCTGACGATTGGTGATGGTGACCATCATATATAATTCACTCATGGGCACACCTCCTACAGTTCAATGATGGCATTCTCATCCAAAGCACCAAATGCATCCGCCGCACCGGCAAATACGCCTGCACCGCTCTTCTGCTGCTTTAACTGATATACCATTCCCAATATCTGGATCGTGATCAGCGGTGTCATGGCTACCATTGCTACCACACCGAAAGCATCTGCGACTAAATTGCCGCCCACCGCCACACAGGCGCCCTGCGCTAACGGCAGTAAAAAGGTAGCTGTCATGGGACCGCTCGCCACACCGCCGGAGTCGAAGGCGATCGCTGTGAATATCTTCGGTACAAAAAAGGATAGTCCGATCGCCACACCATAGCCCGGAATCAAAAACCATAGAATCGGGATCCCCGTCAGCACGCGGATCATCGCCAGTGCTACGGATAAGGATACGCCCACGGACAGAGAAACCCCCATGGATCTGGCAGAGATGGCACCGTCCGTCAGCTCCTCTACCTGATGATTCAGTACATAGACCGCGGGCTCCGCTTTTACGATAAAGTAACCGATCAGTGCTCCCACCGGCACCAGTACCCACCTGTAGGATCTGGCTGCCATGACCTGACCGAGGTAATTACCGGCAGGCATAAAGCCCACATTTGCGCCGGTCAGGAACAGTACCAGACCGATATAAGTATACACCAGACCGATCAGAATCTTCGCCAGTGTCTTCCCCGACAGCCGCAGGGCAAATATCTGGAACAGACCGAAAAACAATACAATGGGAAGTAATGAGAGTGCGATCTCTTTCATATAATCCGGAATCCCATGAGCAAAAAGCTGCGCCAGTTCCACGGAATCAGCGATCTCCGGGATCGACACCGGCTGGTAATCCGCATTGGTCGGCTTATAGATCAGCCCCAGCACCATGACCGCCAGGATCGGGCCGATGGAGCACAGTGCTACCAGACCGAAGCTGTCGTCCGCCGCATGGTGGTCATTACGGATGGACGCAATACCGACACCTAGAGCCATGATAAAAGGAACTGTCATGGGTCCCGTGGTCACACCTCCGGAATCAAACGCCACCGCCAGAAAATTATCCGGAACAAACCTTGCGATCACAAATATCACACCATAGAACACAACTAATAACGGGGCTAACGCTATTCCAAATAAAATACGAAGCAGTGCTACAACAAGAAATGCGCCAACCCCGGCTGCCACCGAAAGAATCAGCACCATATTCGGCACCGACGGCACCTGAGCGGCAAGCACCTGCAGATCCGGTTCTGAAATGGTAATGATGACCCCGAGAAAAAAGCCCAGAAGGAGGATCACCCATAATTTTTTGGTTTTAAGCATGCTGCCTCCTACACGTTCCCCCATAGGAGACATTGACATTTCGGCACCCATGGAAAAAAACAGCATGCCTATAATTACAAACACCGCACCGATCATAAATTCCAGCAGAATACTGGCGGACACCGGTGCCACTGTAAAACTCAGTAACAATACAATGAACAGAATCGGCAATACTGCCTGTATGGATTCTTTTGCTTTTTCTTTTCTCTTTTCCAAACAATCCCTCCTTCTTCCTGTATATTTTCATACAATTTATATATGTACGCCATATTATCATACACTAGAAGGAAAAACCAGCAAATTTTTCCTAAGATTTGGTTAAAATATTATTTTTTAAAACCGGCATGCGGAAAATCTGTATCAGCA
>OHBW01000049.1_pt1 | contig 49636 bp, 34 predicted proteins | sample 1577411 | NCBI WGS metagenome assembly OHBW01 (sample SAMEA3879534, study PRJEB24766) | human gut metagenome | biome: human-associated habitat; feature: feces | place: USA | collected 1985/1987 | reverse complement strand
CTTTCATAGTTGTTGGGGTTGGCTTCCCAACTGTGTACTATTTCAGGAGAGGACAGATTTCAAATTTTCCACGTGGATATTGGCGATTAGCCGTTAGCCCGCCACTCGCCACTCGCCACTCGCTAAGGAAGGTGGGCAGTTGTGTGCTTTTTCGTACATTTGTAAGCGATTGCGGTCGGGCTATGTGGAGCTGACTGCGACAGACCCTTTTTATTTCAGTAGACTTTTATCGATCTCATCGTGCTATGCAAGAGCCAAACAAACCTAGAGTGATCATCAGTGGAGGCGGTACGGGTGGACACATCAATCCCGCCCTAGCTATTGCCGACGAGGTGCGCCGGCGCTATCCCGAGAGTCAGATACTCTTCGTGGGAGCCTTGGGACGCATGGAGATGGAGCGTGTCCCCGCTGCTGGTTATGAGATCGTGGGACTGCCTGTCATGGGGATGGATCGTAAGCGTCTCTGGCGTAACTTTAAGGTGCTGCGCTCTCTCATCAAGAGCCGTCTGATGGTACGCAAGACTTTGACAGAGTTTCATCCTGATCTAGCGGTCGGTGTGGGGGGCTATGCGAGTGCCCCTACGCTCAAGGAGGCACAGCGTAGCGGTATCCCTACCCTCCTACAGGAGCAAAACAGCTATGCTGGTGTGACCAATAAGCTCCTAGCCCGTGAGGCGAAGTGTATCTGCGTTGCTTACCCTGGTATGGAGCGCTTCTTCCCAGGTGATCGGATTATCTTAACGGGCAATCCAGTACGTCACGCTATCGAGTACAACCGTACGACCCGTGAGGAGGCTTGTGCGTACTTTGCACTCCCCTCTTCACTCTCGCGTACGATCTTGGTTATGGGCGGTAGTCTAGGAGCTAGGACGATCAATGAGTCGGTTGTGGCTGCGCTACCTGAGTGGAGCAAGCTAGGCTATCAGTTGATCTGGCAGACGGGACGGAGCTATGAGCATACAGCACAGGAACTGATCAAGGAGTATGAGATCAGCAAGCGATCTTACGTGTCTGCCTATGTAGAGCGCATGGATCTAGCTTACAGCCTCGCCGATGTGGCGGTGTCTCGTGCGGGTGCGCTGAGCGTCTCGGAGCTTTGTCTCTCGGAGCTGCCAGCTATCCTGATCCCCTCGCCCAATGTGGCTGAGGATCATCAGACGAAAAATGCGCGTGCACTCTCCACTCGTGGTGCTGCGATCCTTCTTCCTGATAGTGAAGCGGCAGGCCAGATGGGACTCACGATCACTGAGCTACTCAAAGACGAGATGCGAAGGGATGAGATGAAAGCAGCGCTCCGTGATCTCGCTACACCGCAAGCAGTGGAGCGCATCGTGGATCAGATGGAGCAGCTGTGGTAGTCTCTCATATTACTTTGCAAAGACCTTTTCTCTAACGCATGAGTTACGTTTATCTTATAGGTATCGGCGGTGCTGGCATGAGTGCTCTAGCACGTTACTATCATCTCAAGGGGTGCAACGTGTCGGGCTACGACCGCTCGCACAATATGTATACGGACGAGCTGGAGCAGCTAGGCATTGCCATACACTACGACAGCGATGCAGCGTGGCTGGAGACAGCTCCGATGACTCCTGAGAATACCCTAGTCATCTATACGCCAGCTATACCGCACGACCACCCCGAGCTATGCTATCTGCGCAGTCATCACTTCCGTGTCTTGAAGCGTGCTGAGGCGCTGGGTGTTATAGCCGAGAGCTATCGTACACTAGCTGTTGCCGGTTCGCATGGTAAGACCACGACGACCAATATGCTGGCGCATATACTAGATGATGCCAAGGAGGTGGGATGTACGGCATTCATCGGTGGACTGGCTGTGGATACGGGATCTAACTTTATCTACTCCGATCACTCCGATCTGCTAGTGGTAGAGGCTGACGAGTATGACCGCTCGTTCCTGCATCTGAACCCCTATATGGCTATAGTGACCTCTACCGATGCGGATCACCTAGACATCTACGGAGACTATGCGGGTTACTTGGCAGGCTTTGAGCAGTTTTGCAGTCAGATAAAGCCAGGTGGTACGCTACTGATGAAGGAAGGGCTTCCGATCAAGCCACACCTAGCCGAGGGGGTGCGCACATTAACCTATGGCAATGCCCCGACGGCGGATGCTTACTACGACCATGTGACGGTCGGCGATGGTACGATCCGCTTCGACTGGCACTACCCAGAGGCGGGGCTTCATCTAGAGCAGGTGCGTCTCGGAGTGCCTGTACGTACCAATCTAGAGAATGCCACGGCTGCTATGACCATCGCTTACCGTAATGGAGTCTCTCTGGCTGACATCGTACGAGGTGTGGAGAGCTTCCGAGGCACCAAGCGACGCTTCGAGCTGGTACTGCAGACGGATCGTCACCTACTCATCGACGACTATGCGCATCACCCCGTGGAGCTGGACAGCTCCATTCGCTCAATCAAGGAGATCTACGGCTCGGAGGATGTGCTGGCTATCTTTCAGCCACACCTCTACTCGCGTACGGCAGACTTCTATCAGGACTTTGCCGATAGTCTCTCGCACGTGGATCAGGTGATCGTGCTAGACATTTACCCAGCCCGTGAGGAGCCTATGCCTGGCATCACTTCGGAGCTTATATATAAGGAGTTGACAGCGCCACACCGTTGGCTATGTACCAAGGAGGAGCTACTCCCCCTACTGCGACAGATAGAGTTGCCACGAGTGGTGGTCACGGTCGGGGCGGGAGACATTGACAAGTTGGTCCTCCCGATCAGAGATTATCTAGCTACACTATAATAATAAGGTATGCGCTACCTATATCTCTCCCTAGCTTGTCTCCTCGTGGGACTACTCTGCTTCATGGCGGTCTCATCCCCACAGACGCCTCCAGTACGTATCATCGACGTGAAGGCGGATATTAGCTATGAAGGCGACCATCCATTGATGCCTGAGCGAGATCTGGTGAACGAGCTGAAGACTCTAGGCTTTCGCCCCATAGGTCAGTCGGTAGACTCGCTCTCTACGATGGCTATCGAGTCGCAGCTGATACGCAACGGACTCTTTAGTCATATAGATATCTACACTACTCCAGGAGGGGTGCTACACGTATCGATGCTCCAGCGCGAGCCTCTCTTTACGCTCCTCACACCTCAGGGTAATTACTTCGTCTGCAAGGATCAGACGGTGGTGCCGATAGGACGTAGCGAGGATTACTATACGACCTTCCTGCCAGTCAGCGGTAGCATATCTGTGGAGAAGGCATCTCACGAGCTTTACCCACTGATGCAGCTGATCCTCTCGGATCCTCTCTGGCGCGATTTATTCATACATATTTATGTAGATCCCCTCCGAGGGGTCATTGCCACGCCACGAGCTAGCAATACGGAGATAATCCTGGGGACTAGTCCCAATTGGGAGGAGAAACTGGATAATCTAAGGCTCTTCGTAGAGCAGGTGATCCCCATATTTGGCTGGAATAGCTTTATTTCTGTACATTTGGAGTACAAAGACCAAATAGTAACCGTCCCGTCAGAGGAGGGAGCTTTACAAAGACCTTGATAAAGTCTCTCGAATCTGCCTTAACATATAATCGTACACGCTTAACGCACTCTAATGTCATACAACGAAGATCTCTACACTGCCATAGACTTAGGTAGTGCTACCATACGGGGTATGGTAGGTACTAAGAAGGATGGCAAAGTCCTCCCTATCGCCATAGCCGAGGTGCCCACGAGCAACGCAATCCGCAAGGGGGTCGTCAACAATATGGAGGAGCTACACAACAAGCTCAAGGTACTTATAGATCGTCTCAATGAGCAGCTCCCAGACCAGCACTCAGAGATTAAAAAGGTCTACGTAGGCTTCGGAGGTAAGTCTCTTATGTCACGATCTTACAAGATCAATCATAAGATGGACAATCCCGACGGAGAGGAGATCAGCGACTACCATATTAACCTAATCAATGAGCGAGTCAAGAACTACCGACTCAACGCTCACGAGGTACTGGACGTCTCTGACCCTTACTGTCTCGTCGATGGGCGTGTGGAGCGGAATATCAAGGGACTGCTCTGTACGGAGTTTTCGATCCACTTCAACCTGATCACGACTCGCTCTAGCAATGTCAACTTCATCCGCATGGCTATCGAGGACCGTCTCGGGCTCGAGCTTGAGGCTATACTCCCCTCGCCATGTTGCGAGGCGGATGTACTCCTCTATCCCGATGCTAAGACGCTCGGTGTAGCTCTAGTCAACATTGGTGCGGGTACTTCCTCTGTCGCTATTTACAAAAACGACACGTTGAAGTGTCTACGGGTCATCCCCTTTGGTTCGAAAAACATAACCAACGACTTGATGTCTCTCCATATCACCTACCCCGAAGCAGAGAAGATCAAGCTCGAGGAGGCACACCCCTTTACCGATGCATACGATGATGAGTCTATCACGCTTAGCTCTCCAGACGGCACTCGTGAGCGAGAGATCAAGATGCGTGACATCAACAGCCTTGTGACGGCTCGTATGAAGGAGATTACCGCCAACGTGTTTCGAGTCATTCGTGACTTTGAGGCGGGAGCGAGACTGGGGTCAGGCATTGTCCTAGCTGGGCAGGGCGCACTCATGCGAGGCTTCATAAACTACCTACAGAACGAGAGCAAGTTTGTCTCACTAGCTCGGGAGTTCAATGATAAGGTGTACAAAGATGACACCCCTCTCTCTAGCGACGTAGACTACGCTGGCTGCGCAGGGCTTATCTATCGCGCCGAGGTCAACTGCGTCGGACCTATCGATATGCCTCAGACGACAGTCTCTCCGTCAAGCAAGGTCACCGCACAGGCTCAGCCCACAGCTGTACGATCTAATACTCCCCAAGATGCTTCCGAAGAGACGACTAGCACCGCTACACATCAAGAAGCTCCTGAGCAACACTCGCAGCAGCAGGCTCAGACATCGCTCTTTGACCTTCCCGATATAGACCAGCCACATAAGGCTACAAAGCGGGAACCTAAGAGTGCCAAGCGCAAGAAGTCCTTCAACTGGTTCTCCAAGATTAAGGACGTACTGACCAACGACGACATCGACTAGTCCTCCCCTCCCACCCTCAATTTTATCTAACCTCTTACCTCTTTCGACAAATGGATAACGCAGACAAGCTCGTCAACTTCAAATATAATAAAGCGGTCGCTCAGAGAAAGCTCATCAAGGTGATCGGCGTAGGTGGCGCTGGAGGCAATGCCGTCAAGCACATTCACGCTTCAGGACTCCAGGGAGTATCTTATCTGCTCCTCAACACAGATGAGCAAGACCTCGCCAAGAGCGGACTAAAAGATGTAGCCGTCATCGGGCAGAAGCTAACCCAGGGACTAGGTGCCGGAAGTAAGATCGAGGTCGGCGAAGAGGCCGCCTTAGAAGACCGAGAGCTCATCCACTCCCTCCTGGACGACAATGAGACGCAGATGGTCTTCATCTGCGCTGGCATGGGAGGTGGCACAGGGACTGGCGCTGCACCTGTCATTGCGAAGATAGCTCGCGACATGGGACTGCTCACCGTTGGCTTTATCTTCATGCCTTTCGTCCGTGAGGAGAGACAGCGTATGATCAAAGCGGCGCAAGGTGCCGAGCGCATGCGACAAGAGGTAGACTCGCTGGTCATCATTGCCAACGAAAACATCAACCAAGTCTATGGTGAGCTACCCTGGAACGAGTCTCTCAACAAGGCAAACGAGATCCTTGCCAATGCGGTACGAGCCATTACGATGGTCATCACCAACGAGATGGAGATGAATCAAGACTTTGCCGACGTGCGTACCACGCTCAAAGACGGAGGCATCGCACACATTAGCATTGGCTACGGTGAGGGACCTGATCGTGTGAGCAAGGCTATCGACTCGGCTCTCCGCTCTCCATTACTTAACAATGACGACATCACGACAGCCACAAGACTACAGCTGGCGATCTTTTACGATCCGTCTGACGCATTGACGACTGACGAGATGGACGAGATTAAAAAGCTCACCTCCTCCATCCGTAATCTACAGAACAATAAGTCGGGACACGCCTTCAATGATGAGCTGGGCAACAAGGTGATGGTCGTCATCATCGCATCGGGCTTCCAAAAGGAGGCACACATGCCTATGACCGCTATGGACGTAGAGGACTATGTGCGCCAGACGGAGATCGAGAAGGAGCAAAACAAGTTACTCAACCAGTACTACTCTGAGTTTGACCTGGAGCCACGCAGCTCCCTGCCTACCTTTGTGCCTATCGTGCTGACTGATGATGAGCTAGATCGTGACGACCTGATAGACTACCTCGACGAGGAGCCCGCTAAGAACCACAGCTACTCAGAGGTCGAGGAGCGACGGGCTAAGTACAAGTATGGTAACCAGACGCCTGCTATGTCTCAGACGCTCGACACGTCAAAGATCGTCCAGCGCTCCACACCTACTAGGATGCCTAGCGCTGATGTAGAGGAGCTTCCCAACGTCGATCCAACTAGGGAAGGGACTGAGCCTACCACTTCACCAGTCAACCAGCCCAAGATCATCAAGTTCTGAGCGAAAGCTCTAGTAGCATGTCCCATTCTCTAGTCTTATTGTGCGCTATGGGCAAGGAGCACATAGCGATGCAGTCTGCGTTGCACGCTCTAGCTCCTGCTGTCGAACTAGTCGAGCGCACCATGGTTGAGGAGATCCCTTTTGCCGTCTATCGCTACACCTTACGCCTAGAGGAGAGCGGGACTGAGTGTACCTTTCACCTTATTGAGACAGGCATCGGCAAGGTGCATGCAGCTCTTGCCACGCAGCGAGCCATAGAGCGCTATCAGCCTAAGCTCTTAGTCAATGTCGGTGTGTCGGGAGGACTTTACGCAGGCGCACAGGTCAGCGACCTCTGTCTCTCGACGACTTACCGCTACCATGATGTCTGGTGCGGTGAGGGCAACGAGCGTGGACAAGTACAAGGCTTGCCAGCTCAGTTCTCCGCAGAGGTGACCGCCATAGAGACTATGGCAAAGCAACTAAGCATACCGCTACATCAGGGGTTACTCCTCTGTGGTGATACATTCATTCCCGATGCCGATCATCTAAGATCCTTCGCACAGCAGTACCCCGACTTAGTTGCAGTGGATATGGAGAGCGCTGCCATTGCGCAGACAGCTTATCTATACCAGACGCCACTCATCAGCATACGCATCGTCAGTGACACCCCACTCACGAGTCAGGATCACGGCAAGCAGTATGCGAATTTTTGGCAGCAAAGCAACCTCTTCCTACCGCCCTTTGCAGATGCTATGCGCCTTGTCTGTTCACTCGCAGAGAGTTTCTAGTATGCCCAAAGGTGCCTGCACCGATTCGTTTCACTATCTTTGCAACAAAGTTAATCAAACCATTCAATCCAATCATATTATGAGTCATTTATATCGCAACTTACTCCTACTCTGCGTCCTCAGTCTAGGACTCTTTAGCTCTTGTCAAGAGCCAGACGCTATCGTTCCTGCTGACTCGGAGGAGATAGCTAATAGTCAGCAAGTCAGTGGCGGAGTCGTAGGCTTCTACCTACTTAATGAGGGTAACTTTCAGTCAAACAATAGTTCGCTGGACTATATGAACCTCGTCAGTGGTACTTACACACGAAACATCTATGCCACGATCAATCCCAACGTCGTCAAGGAGCTTGGCGACACAGGCAACGATCTACAGATCTACGGCTCTAGACTCTATGCCGTCATCAACAGCTCTAACAAGGTAGAGGTCCTCGATGCTCAGAGTGGTAAGCGCATCGGTCAGGTAGATATACCTAATTGTCGCTACATCTGCTTCGAGGGCGACAATGCTTACGTCTCTAGCTACGTCAGCACCTCAGATACACGAGACGCTCAGGGGCAAGTCCGTGGAGCCGTCTATCGTTTTGACCTCAACACGCTCGCTATCACGGGGCAGGTCGTCATAGGATATCAGCCTGAGGAGATGGTACTCACTGGTGGCAGACTATACGTCGCTAACTCTGGTGGCTATATGCAGCCCAACTATGAGCGCACCGTGTCGGTCATCGATCTCAAGAGCTTTACCGAGGTGAATAAGATCGAGGTCGGTATGAACCTCCACCGCCTCAGAATGGATCACAATGGTAGACTATGGATTACCTCTCGTGGTAACTATGGCAACGTACCCTCGAACCTCTACTACATAGACATCGATCCAGCTACGCAAAAGGTTGCAAAGCTCGACTCGCTCAATATACCTTGTGCTGAGATGGCCTTCTATGGCGACAAGCTCTACTACTACAGCAGCATCTGGGACAGTGAGGCTAAGAAGATGAAGACAGGCTTCGGACTCGTCGACATCAACGCTGCGAAGCCTCTCGCCGAGAGCTTTATCACAGATGGCACAGCTGAAAACATTCAGACCGCCTATGGTCTCGCTATCCACCCCGCTTCGGGCGACATCTACATCACGGATGCCAAGGACTTTGTCTCCAGTGGCACGCTATACTGCTACACACCTGATGGCAAGCTCAAGTGGCAAACAGGCCGCACAGGTATGCTACCTGCTCACATAGCATTCGTAAAGCAATAACTAGACAGCAACGAGGCACACGATAAGTGTCCATACCTGTCCGTTAGACAGTTACGTAGGGGCGGACTCTTGGGGAGTTCGCCTCTACCCTTTTTATATACAGGTCTCTATCTCGATGACTACTCTCATCTTCTCACTCATCTTCCTCTGCGCTGCCACACCTTATATATATGGGCAGCAATATACCTCTCAAGACAGCGTATCCACACACCATCTAGAGACAGTTGTCGTCCGCGCACCCCGTGAGCCAGACTACAAGCGAGGAGTCATACCCGCACAGCAACTCTCAGGGCAAGAGCTCAAGGCGCTCAGTGCCTTCTCCATAGCTGATGCACTCCGCTCCTTCTCAGGCGTTCAGGTCAAGGACTTCGGCGGGGTCGGTGGACTCAAGACGGTCAACATACGCAGTATGGGTACCCACCACGTCGGCATCTTTTACGACGGTGTGGAGCTGAGTAATGCGCAAAACGGGCAGATAGACCTCGGCCAGTACTCCCTCGACAATATGGAGGCGATACAGGTCTTCAATGGGCAAAAGGGTAGCTACCTCCAGCCCGCCAAAGACTTTGGCTCTAGCGGTACCGTCTACCTGCAGACACGCAAGCCGATCTTTACCGATGGTGCGCAGACTAATCTGAGAGCAAGCCTTAGGACTGGCTCCTTCGACCTCTTTAACCCCGCCATACTGATCGAGCATCGTCTAGAGCCTAGGGTCACTATGTCCTTCAATGCAGAGTGGATCAAGAGCAGTGGCAAGTACAAGTTTAGATACCAAAAGGTCAATCCCCTCACCCACGAGATAGCCTACGACACCACAGCCGTCCGCCACAACGGAGACATCAATGCCACACGGCTAGAGGGCAATCTCCACATCGGACTCCCCGACGGACAGATGCTCGTCAAGGTGTACAACTACAACAGCGAGCGAGGCATACCTGGAGCTATCGTCAATAATGTGTGGCGTCGTGGCGAGCGTCTCTGGGACAACAACAGCTTCGTTCAGACCACCTACGAGCAGCAGCTCCACGACCGTATACGACTACATGCCATCGCCAAGTATGCCTACTATCAGACCCACTTCGTACGCAACGAGGCGACAGCAGCCTTCAAGGTAGACAACCTATATAAGCAGCAGGAGCTATACGGCTCCGTCGCCTCAGCCTTCCAATTGATCGACCACTGGTACCTCTCCGCTGCCTATGACCTACAGTGGAACAAGCTCGATGCCGACCTCTACGACTTTGTCTACCCGCACCGCTTCACCCATCTACTAGCCCTCGCCTCGACTTATACCAACGACTGGATCAATGCACAGGCCAGCCTCCTCGGCACGCTAGCTCAGGACAAAGCGCAAAAGCTCACCAAGGCTCCCCTCTTTCGTAAGCTCACGCCCGCAGCAATCCTTTCGATCAAGCCGTGGCAAGCGATAGACCTACGGTTCAATGCCTTCTATAAGCAAAGCTTTCGCCTACCCACCTTCAACGATCTATACTACACCGAGATAGGTAATATCAAGCTCGACCCAGAGCACACGACCCAGTACAACCTTGGGCTACAATACCAGCTCACACCGCAAAAGCCGTGGCTCTACGCTCTGGACTTCAAGGTAGATGCCTACTACAACCTCGTGACCAACAAGATCATTGCCTACCCTAAGGGGCAGCAGTTTCGATGGACCATGATCAACCTCGGTAAGGTAGACATACGTGGCATCGATGCGCAGTGTACCTGGAGCCTGGTGCCTGTCAGTGACTTGCAGCTATCGCTACGCACTCAGTACACCTATCAGAGAGCTATCGACATCACAAACCCTAAGGATAGTTACTACCGACACCAGATCCCCTACATTCCCTGGCATAGTGGCTCCGCCACGGCAATCGTTCAGTACAAGGGGTGGCAGCTCAACTACAACTTCATCTACGCTGGCGAGCGGTACAGCCAGCTGGAAAACTTCCCCGAGAACCACCTCCAGCCATGGTACACCAACGACCTAGCCCTCGCCTATGAGCGCACCCTACGAGGGTACGGACTGCGTCTGCAGCTCGAGTGCAACAACCTCCTGAGCCAGGCCTACGACGTCATTGCCAACTACCCTATGCCACTACGCAACTACCGCCTCACATTCGTCGTCAGCCACTAAGATCGATCTACATTAGTACAAAACTTACGATGCGGATGCATCCATAGCCACGTGAAGAATTCGAAATTCTCACGTGGCTATTTTTGATTCTCCACGTAGGGAAGAAACATTTCCTCCGAAGTTTCATTTGATTCTTCCGAAGTTTTATTTCGTCTCCACGTGGAGAATATCTATTTCTTACGTAGGGATTTACGATTCTCCACGTGGAGATCATACAGACTATCGCTGATCAATAAATATACTTGAGACGAGAAAGTATTTGGTTTGTCAAAAAATTGTCGTACCTTTGTAGTCGCAATCAACCAAGCAATGGTTCGTTGGCCGAGTGGTTAGGCAACGGTCTGCAAAACCGTGTACGGCGGTTCAAATCCGCCACGAACCTCCATCAATGAAGATGATTTCATTTCTTTGTAAAGGTCCCTCTGCAAGTGATTTGTGGAGGGATTTCTTTTTTCTAGCAAGAGGTTAGGATCAAGAGCTTACGCGCGCGCTCTCCCATAGTCGTGGCGAGTAGATAGTAGGTATCGCTCTCATCGCTCTTGAGCGTCTGCTTGAGCTGCTGAGCAGTCAGAGGGAAGTGTCGAGACATTATAGTCAGTGCTGGATAGCGCTGACGGAGAGCCTGTAGCTCCTTACCTCTAAGGGCAGACTTGCTGTAGTCGATCTCCTCTATGAGCTTATAGCTCTTGTAGAGCGGACTGGGAGAGGCTTTTGCTGAGGTGTAGATGTGACTGTTGGGGCCGAGTAAAGTGAGCGACTGCTCCTCGGCTATCAGATGAAAGGCGCCACTCTTCATCAGAAGTGGCTGTGGGATGTGTATATACTCCTCGATCTTAGTCGCATAAGCTGTACGAACCGACGACAACCTGTGGTATGGGAAGCTCCAACGGCTCACCTCCCCCAGGCGATCCACGACAGCTAGATAAATTTCTGAATCAGTCTCTTGTCGCTGCATAGAGACCGAGACTAGTAGCTCCTTGACCTCATCCTGCACCTGTACTATATGTACGGCACAAACCTGCGGGAGCTGCTCTAATATCCACTGTATATCTAGCATCGGCGACAACTTGAGGAGCAGTCGCCCCTGATAGTCCAGCTTCTGTAGGCGACTCATGATCTGTAGCGGTGATGGACTATACTCCTCCATACTAATGAGACGGCGATTAGGGTCCTCCATATCTCGACGAGCTGGATCTGCGTAGATGAGTGTGATCCCCTCGAGTGTAGCACGCTCCATCGCTGCCAGTGCATCTCCGCAGTGCACCGTGACATGATCCTGCTGTAAGATCTTGTGCAGATTGTAGGTCAAGGCTTCTGCCATCGTCGGGTCTATCTCGTAGATGATGCTCAGCTCTGATACAGACGCCATCGCTAGAGCATCGATGCCTAGCCCACCAGTCATATCTAGGATATGCTCCTGAGGCTCTATCAGTTGCTGCTTGTAGCGGGCTGTCAATTCGCTACTACTCTGCTCGAAGTTGACTCGATGTGGTATATACCCACCGCTCTCGGCAAAGCGTGGCATCTTACGTTGCATCTTGGGGAGCAGAGCGACTTGTAGGGCGACCTGTCGCTTTAGCTCAGGCTCCAGTTCACTCCGCTCGAAGAGTATCCTATCAGGTGATCTATCGGCCCACTGCCTACTCAGAGCCACTACTTGCTCCATCTGTTGTTGTGATAGCATATTGACTAGATGGTCTTATAGTGCAAAGTTAAGACAACGCCCCCTTACGAGCAAAAAAGCGTCGCTGGTGGCTTGTACGGCAGATTATGATTTCGTAGAGGTTATGGTGGAATGAAGATTTTTGCGTACCTTTGCACAGTTCGTATGAGACGAAAGTTCTCACGGACATCCAAATCATTCAAATCTCAATATCAACAATGGCAACTAAAATCAGACTACAAAGATTCGGTCGTCGTGGCTACCCCTTCTACCGTATCGTCATCGCTGATAGCAGGGCTCCACGGGATGGAAAGTTTATTGAGAGGATAGGTTCTTATAATCCGAACACTAATCCTGCTACAATAGATTTGAAGTTTGACCGCGCTCTCTATTGGCTCAAGGTCGGTGCACAGCCTAGTGACACCGTACGTCGCATCCTCTCACGTGAGGGTGTCCTCCTTAAGAAGCACCTCGATGGTGGTGTCGCCAAGGGCGCATTCACACAGGAGGTCGCAGACCAGCGCTTTGAGGCATGGCTCGCAAACAAGCAGCAGCTCCTCAAGGGCGTCGCAGAGCGTGACCAGCAGAAGGCTCTGGATATAGCTCAGAAGCAGCACGAGGCTGAGGAAGAGCAAAACAAGGAGCGTAGCAAGGCACTAGAGGAGAAGAAAGCAGCCATCGAGCGCGAGAAGGCTGAGGCTGAGGCTGCTGCAAAGGCTGAAGCTGAGGCTACCGAGGAGGCTAATGCTACCGAGGAAGCACCTGCCGCTGAGGAGGCTCCTGCTGCTGAGTAAGCTGACAACTGCATAATCGCTACGACATATCTAGTCGTATCTACCATGATACGTACCTATGTATCATAACATCTATGAGACCCAGACTGCATGACTTTGTGTGGTCTGGGTTCTTTTTTTGAGCTGACTGATCTATGTGATAGTCTCTCTACCTCTCATTATGACATCTCCACAACTACAATACCACACCACCGCTCAGGGGCTGCGTATCGTCTACTACCCTATCCCCAGCCAGGTCACCTATATAGGCTACATGGTACAGACAGGCTCGGCTCACGATCCGCAACCTTACCATGGACTGGCACACTGTACGGAGCATATGCTCTTTAAGGGGACGCATAGACGACACGCCCTACACCTAGTGAATCGTGTCGAGGCGGTAGGTGCTGACCTCAACGCTTTCACTACCAAGGAGGATACGACCCTACACATCGCTATTCCCTCACGCTATGCGCTCAGAGCCGTTCATCTGCTCACAGACATTGTCCTCAACAGTTACATACCAGCCGACGAGCTGAGCAAGGAGCAGGAGGTGATCATTGAGGAGATAGCTAGCTACCTAGATGCACCGAGCGAGCGGATATATGATGAGTTTGAGGAGCTACTCTTTAGTGGCACTCCGCTAGCGCACAACATACTAGGCTCCGAGCAATCGGTCAGACGTATCTCCTCGACAGTCGTACGACGCTTTATGGATCAGTACTACCGCCCCGACAATATGGTGCTAGGCATCTGGGGCGAGATAGACTTTGCCAAAGCGGTGGAGATGATCGAACACCTTTACAGCGAGCCACGAGTAGTAGCAGGAGACCCCTTTAAGGTGCCAAAGGTCAAGCCCACGACCACTCCCGAGCGTCTCATCGCTAAGACGCACCACTACCGCACCAATCAGTGCCACTGCATCATAGGGACGCATGCTCCGAGCCTGCACAATCGTGAGCGCTATGCTATGACGCTCTTCAACAACTTCATCGGGGGACCCGCCATCACCTCCCAGCTAAACCTTCATCTGCGCGAGGAGCTGGGATTGGTCTACAGTGTCGAGGCGAATTATACGCCTTATCTAAGTGATGGTGTCTGGAGCGTCTACCTGGGTACAGGAAGCGACACGCTACAAGAAGCTGTGGAGGCGGTGCATCGCATCCTAGACCGCTACGTCACCACGCCTATGAGTGAGGAGCAGCTAGCGATCAGCAAGCAGCAGATCGTGGGGCAGCTACTCCTTGCCAACGATCAGCACGACAGCGAGCTCATCACTATGCTCAAGAGCTACCTTTACTTCGGCAGAGTCAGCAGTGTCGCTGAGGTGGCGGAGCGCATACAGGCTATCACGCCTGAGGAGATCACTGAGACGGTCGGTCGCTACCTCACGAGAGCGCAGCGACACATGCTCATCTACAAGTAGCAGGGCAAACAAAGCGAGCAGTTACAGCTCACTAGATTAAGCAGAGAGTAAGTGCCAAAGGCTTTTTTCACTACCTTTGTGAGCAAGAGACAAGAGCTGTGGCTCGTATGCTATGACCTCAGTACGTGAGACAACCCCCTACTCCTCTATGCTACTACGGATACTATACATTATATATATAGTCTTAATAGCGGCCCCCATCTATGCGGTGATAACCATCGTCTTGGCAGTTGTTATGACGATGGGTTGCTTGCTAGGCTTTGGCAAGTTCTTTAGCTACTACCCAGGACTCATCTGGTCGTGGCTAGGACTGATCCTATCCCTCTGTCCCGTCACGGTGCGGGGACGTAAGAACTACGACAAGAAGTCGGGGCCCTACGTCGTCATGGCCAACCACCAGGGAGCTTACGACATCTTCCTCCTCTACGGCTTCCTCGGCATTCCCTTCAAGTGGGTGATGAAAGAGTCATTGCGACGCGTCCCCTTTGTGGGCAAAGCGTGCGAGGTGGCGGGCTTTATCTTTATCAATGGACATAGCATACAGAACATTCGCAACTCGCTAGATGAGGCAAAGCGTTCGCTCGGTGATGGCTACTCGATCTTTATCTTCCCCGAGGGAAGTCGTACCCGCACGGGACGTATGCAACCCTTTAAGAAAGGTGGCTTCGTCATAGCTGACGAACTAGACATCCCCATCATTCCTGTCTCCATATCAGGCTCGTACGATGTGATGCGTGCTGGCTCATTCTTACCGCACTGGCGTCGCCTTTACTTAGATATACACCCTCCCATTCACCCTCGTGACTATCGCTCGTCCGATCAGTCGATACAAGATCTTCGCGAAGAGGTCTACCATACAATACAGCAAGGCATACATGATGGCACCGAGCAACTCTAGCTGTAAGGCTCCTTACCGCATCCTCTTCGTCTGTCTAGGTAACATCTGTCGCTCCCCTCTCGCTGAGGCTATCATGCGGCAACTCCTAGCCGAAGACTCCGCTAGTTCGTCTCAGATCGAGGTAGACTCGGCTGGCATAGGAGGCTGGCATCAGGGAGAGCTAGCAGACCCGCGTATGCGTGCCCATGCAGCACGCCGTGGCATCGAGATAACGCATCGTGCGAGGCAAGTGACGGATGGGGACTTTGAGACCTTTGACCTAATCATCGCTATGGACGATGGCAACTATGAGGCACTGCGCGAGCAGGCCCCGACGCTAGAGCAGCAGGAGAAGGTCGTGCGTATGGCGGACTACCTCGAGCAGATGCCGTGGGACCACATCCCCGATCCATACTACGGAGGAGCATCGGGCTTTGAGCTCGTCCTCGATCTACTCACAGAGGGGTGTATCAATCTATACCACCGCTGCAAGGTGCAGAGCGATAAGTAAGCGGGGGAGCACTACTTTTCGTACTTTTGCGCTGGACTTATTACGACCTTGTTAACGAGCAATCTTTTATTCCGATGTTTCCTAAGATAAAAAGGCTTCTCTCCATCTGTGGTAGCTATCTCAAGGAGTTGTGGGGGCGTATGTGTGGTATGCCTACCCTCTTTGCTTTCCTGACACTCCTACAAGTGCTTATGGGGAGCTTAATGATACTGCACCTTCGCATGGAGATGCCTCTGCTCCTTTGGCTGGGAGGCTATATCGCCAGCACTGCGATACTGATGACGCTCCCCGCCATACTGCCACAGCGGTGGTGGCGCATCACCTGGACTAGCCTGATCGTACTGCTCTCGGCACTACTATTTATATATGAGTACTATCTGCTCACCGAGTACGGCACGCTCCTGACGCAGACGGTCTTGCTACAGTACTATACGCCCTGTGCCGACGATGTGTGTCGCTCGCTACTACCATGGAGTATGCCGATGCACACGCTGCTAGAGGCCATCGGGTTGCTTTGTGGCATCAGCCTGGTGACCTGGTCAACCCGCAAGGGCTGGGGAGTACTCTTCATGCTACTGCTACTACTTATCTCTGGTATACCACACACTACCAAGCTAAGCCCAATAGTGGCCGGAGGTATCTCCAATCATGAGGCTTACACACTCGCTCACGAGTACAATATGATGAGCCGCTACGTAGCGACAACGCTGGGAGTCTTTACCAATCAAAAGCGATACGACGAGATGGGGCAGAACTTATGGAAAAACACCCCAACCAACGTTCGCCTCATGCCTCAGCGTCAGCCACACAATGTGGTGGTCATCATCGGCGAGTCCTTACGTCGCTTAGATATGCACTGCTACGGCTATCCGCTAGAGAATACGCCACACCTAGACTCACTCGTTCAGGCTGGCTCACTCGTCCTTTATGATGACGTAGTATGCCCACAGCCTAACACGCTCACCTCGCTACGACGTGTCCTCACCATACGAGGAGAGGACGAGCAAGCGCCTTGGGATGCCACGACGACACTCCCTATCACTTTCTCCTCTGCTGGCTACAAGACCTACTGGTGTAGCAATCAGGAGATGGCTGGAGACTGGATCGAGGAGGTGTCGCTCATAGCCTCTACGGCCGATAGCTCCTACTACACCGATGGGAGTACCTCTGGAGCTTTGCACTGGAAGGCTGGACGAGTCAAGTATGACGAACTCATCCTCCCGCATCTGATCGATTATCGGCAGACCAGCTCACCTAATGGGAGTCTCCTGGTCGTAGCTCATCTGATGGGAAGCCATGCCTCCTTTGTCGATAGATACCCCAACGACCGCTTTGGTCACTTTACGGCTAAGGAGGTGAAGCAACTAGAGCCTCACCTCAGCGCAGGAGAAGCGCAAAACTCGGCTGAGTATATAAACTCGATCCTCTACAACGACTACATCGTCTCCGAGATTATCCGCTACTACAGCCAAAGCTCCTCCATAGTGATCTACCTATCGGATCATGCTATCTCTCGCTATGACAATCCTAAGGCTCCTACTCAGGCAGCACACGGAGTCTGCGAGAGTGCTCTGCAGATACCCTTTATGGTCTATATGTCCGATCAGTTCGCTGCAGAAAATCCCGACATCCTACTCGCCGTGCAGCGTACTCGATACAAACCCTTCATGACCGATCTCTTCACCTCCTCACTTATGGGGCTTATGGGGATCGAGTCGAACTATACCATCCCCCGCTTACAGCTATGGAGCCTATCGTACGATGCGACCCGTCCTAGATGTATCAAGAGCTTTGGCTCGGAGGTAACCTTCTCACCTAAGCATCCAGATCAGCTGTGAAAAAAAACTTCTCACACTACCTCCAGGGAGTCAAAGCAAGGACTCCTCAGCTAGTATGGCTACTGATTGCAATGCTAGCGATCTTGACGCTCAATAACCTAGTCGTCAGAGGACTGCTCTCTAGGAGTGCTACTTATCTATCTAGAGAAAATATCCCCCTCCTATGGGACACCCTCTGGATGGCTACGCTGCTATACCTCATCCCCACTCTGATCCCCCATCGCATCACACGTAAGGTGGTTCTCATCATCGAGCTGGTACTCGTCAGTGCCATACATATTATGGATCTCTACCTCGTCAGTACCTATCAGATGCCTTACTGCGATGCAATCGCCATCCCGATCTTTGCGACCAATCCTGGAGAGGCTCACGGCTTTTTCAAGTCGCTACGACTAGAGATGCCCTTTATGCTCATCGAGGGAGTCAAGCTACTACTGGCTATCTTCCTACCACTCGGTATCTCTTGGCTCATAGGTCGTGCTAGAAGAGCTAAGCAACACCTCTCTCCCGAACGTATCGAGCGCCTCAAGCGATACAGCTCTACGCTCCTCTTCGTAGTAGTTCTCGTCGGCGCACACATACTCGGTATCAACTATCTGCGTCAGACGCGTATCGCCACCAGCGCAGGAGTCATAGAGTACAATGCGCACGCACCGATCGCTCGCCTTTACTTGAGCCATCGAGTGTTGCGTCACGATGCTAAGCGTTGTGCTCTAGACTATAGACCTCGACAAGCCACACCCCAAGAGGTAGTCGTAGATTCGCTCCTACCGCCACACAACGTCGTGCTGGTCCTTGCCGAAGATATCTATCCGCATCTGATGCACTGCTACAATCCTATCGTCAATGAGAATACACCAACCATAGACTCGCTCCTACAGACGGGCTCTCTCATCAAGCTCGATAGCGTCTATAGTGCTTCGGACAATGCAGCTCTAGCTGCTGCCTGGACACTCTCCCTCTGCCCTAAGGATAGCCCTGAGAGTTGGGACACCTACCCCTCTATCTATAGTATCTTTCGTACTGCAGGCTACGACACCTATTGGCTAGACAACACTCCTCGCATAGCGCGTGGACTAGATGTCTACCCACAGCTAGCAGCCGACTGCAACGACCACTTCTTTACCAATCTACGTGCAGACGATCAAGAGTGGACCAACCGAATCCCCTACGATGATGCTGTCCTCAACCAACTCAAGCAGCTAGAGAGTCAGTCTCGTGTCACCACCATTCACCTTATGGGAGGACGTAGTAACATTTGGGAGCGTATCCCTAACGAGTTCTATAAGTACAATCGCTTGTCTGCAAAGATTGACATAGATCTATCAGGCGATGCTCTAGATCACTTAGCTCAATACTACAACGTCGTCTGCTACCAGGACAGCCTACTCAAGCAGCTCATCGCACACTACCAAGAGACCCCCACGATACTTATCTATTGCAGTCCTGTAGGGGTCTATAGTGAGTGGCACCCCTACTCAGGCGATCAGGTGGCTCCCGAGACTAGAGGACAGGTGCCTTTGCTACTATACCTCTCCCCAGCTATGCAGCGCATCTCTCCCACCCTACGAGATCAGCTCCTACAGCTCAATGCAGAGCGACACAACCTCAGCGACCTACCCCAGCTACTGATGCGACTCTCTGCAATTCGGGTTGCCCTCTCGTAGCAAATCTCCCTCCTTCTATCCACTTAACGCCCGCTACACCTATGAGACTCAAGTCTCATAGGTGTGGCTTTTTCAGTTTCTTACTTATGAAACTAAAACTCTCCTCACAGAGGCTGCTGAAACTTCCCTAGTTAAATTTCTCTTGGGCGGGGTCGTTCTGTTGCTCAGTCTTAAAACATTTTATACCTTTGCTGGAAGTCTGAAACTCGATCGAATGTGAAGATAATAGAGCCAAATCATACTATCACACTAGGTGTGGATACGAGTCTACCGCCACGAGCCACTATGCGGTCGCTAAAATGCACCATAACCACATCTTATCGAAGCCTCAGCAGATACTTGCCACTTAAACAACCATAGATATAATACTAACGAAGAGTAATGAATCACCTAACGAATCGACTGATCTTACTGATCCTCATTCCGCTATGCTTGCTCGCTGGAGCTAGCAGTGGTCTCGCACAGCAATCCTTCGGAGGCTCACCACAGCTTCTCGGAGAGGGTACGCTACGTACCGCAACCGCCAGCATATCGCTTGCTCCAGACTTCAACCCTCAAGACCTCATGCGCAGAGAGACTTGGCACGAAGGAGAGCTACATCGCAGGACTTACAATGTCGGCAAGGTAGTCCCCTGCTCCATAGACTTCGTCACTGAGGCTGAGTTGATCAGTTCTGTAGCTGGCACTGATATCTATCGCCTAGAGATAGATATGGAGCAGAGTCCTGTAGGGCTAAACCTATACTACTCCGACTTCTTTATCCCCCAGGGTGGACGGCTCTACATCTACACCCCAGGTGGAGAGCAACTCCTCGGAGCCTACACACACGAGACGCATCCTAAGCATGGTGCTTTTGCCTCGGAGCCACTCAGTGGTAGCAAGCTGATACTAGACTACGAAGCTCCCCGTGGATCTGCAAGACCTTCTATCCAGATCAGTGGCGTAGGTTACCTCTACCGCTCTGTCATGCAGGCTAAAGTAGGGCATGGTATAGAGAGTGAAGACGCATCAGACCCAGCTAAGGATAAGTACTGCCAGATCAATGTCAACTGCCCCGAGGGTGATGAGTGGTATGAGCAGAAGAGTAGCTCGGTCATCTATATGCCTGTCTTTGCTGATGGCAACATAAGCTGGTGCTCGGGTAATCTCGTTAACAATGCAAGGGGAGACTTCAAGCCTTATATCCTTACCGCAGCACATTGCTCGGGCGAAGAAGTTACGGACGACCCTGAGGTGGGAAAGTTCAACGGAGGCTTTGGCATAGATCAGAGCAAGATGGATCAGTGGCTCTTTGGCTTCCACTATGAGAAGCCTCGCTGCAACAACAGTGACTATGGCTTTCAAACCACAAAGACCCTCGCTGGCGCTACCATACGTACCTACACCTCCGTCTATGGTTACTCCGATGGTATGCTCCTAGAGCTCAATGATGAGATACCTCTCGACTATCGTGTCTACTACTCTGGCTGGAATGCGACGGAGCAGACCTGGCAGACGGGAGCTGGTATCCATCACCCAGCAGGAGATGCGACCAAGATCGCCCTTTACAATGGAGGTATGGGTCTCGGTCAGTGGATCGAAGGTGCTTCGTGGATGATTACTGCTATGGGTGGTCAGGATGATCACTTCAAGCTTATGTTTGACAAAGGCAATACAGAGGGAGGCTCCTCAGGCTCTCCACTATATAATGATGCGAAAGAGCAGATCGGTACCCTCACAGGCGGAAGAACAGCCCCATGCTCTCAAGACGGCTTCTATGGTCGCCTCAGCTCACACTTCAATAAGTACAGTGCCAAGGGTGATCTATACCACATGGATATGTTCCTTGATCCCGACAGTACAGGGGTACTTAAGGTGGCTGGTACATGGCGTGAGGGCTACGAGCCTTTTCTCCCCATACGAGAGCTACGTGGCAAGCTGGATCTGCAAGATCATCTCAAGGTAGAGCTCGAGTGGGACGCAGTACCCGCACACACGCAGGGCTACCCCATCAGCTATAAGATATATCGCAATGGTACGCCTCTGACAGAGCTGTCTGAAACAACCTACACAGACGAGCTCACACATAGTCTGACGAGCCAAGGCTCTGTCCACTATGCCATAGAGGCTCTCTACGATGTCGAGGGCAAGAAGATCTCTACCCCAGCAGCCTACCGCACGATCTATACCGGCAAGCTCGTTACAGAGGTAGATGCTACAGTACAAAAGGGTGAGACTGCTGGCGTATCACTCTCTTGGTCAGCTCCTGTCAATACACAGACTATCTCTAAGATTGCTGATAGAGAGAAGATGCATGCAGTGAAAGCATCCTCTAAGTTTGTAAATAAACTGGCTTACTATGGATACTCTGAGATGCGCTACTTTGACAAGTTCCGTCTAGGGCACTCACCCTTTGACAAGCCTCTCTATGTACACCAGATCAATGTCCTCCCAGTAGCCAGCGCCAATGGCAAGCTACACTATCTCTACCTACGCCAAAAGCTTAATGAGAGCCGTGAATATGCTCAGTACTATAGAAGTCCCAAGGAGAAGGAAGTAACAGGAGCACCTGAGTGGCTCTCGATACCTCTTAAGAAGCCCTTTAAGTTAAATATGGAGGAGAATCTCGAGGTAGGCTTTAAGATCCAGACGAGCTCTCCCCACGATGTGTACATCGATACAAACTCCAAGGACAAGTACCTAGAAGTAGATGGAGGGCTTATCTCAGTCCTTGTGAACGGTATGTTTCAGGCACTACCTAACTTTACAGACCAAGGCTATATGGCTATCGAGCTGGTCGTATCTGACAGTCCTACACTCAGCGGTGATACGATCCGTGAGACCCTCACTCGTGGTCCACTACCTGTCCCCTTCCCAGAGGTCAAGGGCTATGCCATCTATCGCAACGATGAGAAGGTCGGAGAGACTGACCCATCCATCCTTTCGTACCAAGACAACGAGGGCAAGGAGGGTGACAACTACCGCATCGTAGTACTATACGATGCTCCCAAGCAACTATCTATCGATCAGAGCCTGGCAGAGAGCAAGAAACCTCATCTCTACCCATCGGTCATCAGCGACATGGCTACCCTGTCTGAAGCTGACGAAGCTCTATCGCTACAGCTCTACGATCTCTCAGGGCGCTGTCTCCTGACGCTACAAGGGGAAGCACTGCGTAGCTCTATCGATCTGACAGATCTACCAGAGGGTTCATACATCGCACTCATACGTACTGCGCAAGAGACCTTCACGCAGAGAGTTATGATTAAACGAAATCTATTCTAAACACTCTAAGTAAGCAAAGGTTGCTGAGGGGAATCTAAAGAGTCTCCCAAGAGACCGCCCCTCAGCACCTAACTCAACAGATTACAAACCCTAAACCAACAATTACCATGATGAGGCTAACAAGATCTATATCTCTACTCGTGATCGTCGCCCTCTCATCATATATATGGAGTGCGGCACAAGTAGACTGGGATGACGACGTATACTACGTCCCCTCCAAGACTTCTCAGCAAGATAGTCGCTCTAACGACCCGTGGGGCGACGATGAGTATCAGTATGACAATCAAGACCCTCTCGACGCTTACAACCGCCGTGGAGGAGAGTATCAAGGTGAGCGAGGACGAAGCTACTCCTCATCACAACAACCTAAGAAAGGGGTAGGCAAGTATAGCCAGCGCATCATGCGCTTTCACAATCCAGCTACAGTATACATATACGACTCTAACAATGTAGATGTATACTACAACGAGGATGGCACTTATGGTATTTACACTTATCCCGATCGTTACGATTACGTAGCTGACCGCTACAACCCCGTAGGCATCTCTATCAATCTATGGAGTCCTGGATGGTACTCCTCTTGGGACTACTACTATGACTATATGTGGTACAGCTCTTGGTATCCTTGGTACACGAACCGATACCCATACCCCTACAGCTGGGGTGGATACGGCTACTGGGGTCCTTCCATTTGGTACACCAACCCCTGGTCATGGGGCGGTAGCTATTGGTACGGATACTATCCACACTATGGGGGCTACGGATACGGTGCTGGCTATAATAATGGATTTTGGGATGGATACTATGCAGGCGTCTACGACCCATACTATGGTAGCTATGCCAAGCCCTCGACTTACTACTCTAATGGTCGCCTAGGTAGTCGATACTATGATAGGGGCAATAACAGCAATCCGCGCGCCACACGTGGCAACCAAGGCACGCTCTCGGGCAACGCTCGTAGAGGTTCGCTAGATCAGTCTACTTATAGCCGCAATGAAGTGACCGATCGTGGCAACTTCTGGAAGGATGATCGCAATCGTATCTATGACAATACGCAGGGACGCAGTGCTCGTGGATCGTACGATCAGTCTAGCAGCACACGCCACAGCTCCTCTGGGCAGTACGAGATAGGCTCCGCTCGCTCACGTCGTGGCTCCTACTTTGAGGATAGTAGCACGATAAGACAGGAGCGACCAGTCTCCCCAACGAACCGCAATTACAACCCTGGCTCTACTCGCTCACGCCGTGGTAACTATGCGACGCCAAGTAATCGCAGAAGCTACAACACCCCAAGTAACAGCAGACGCTACGATACACCAAGTAACAGAAGCTCTCGTAGCAACTCCAGCTCTTCTGTACGCTCTAACCGAGGTAACAGCAGCTGGCAGGGAAGCTCTCGTAGCTCCTCATCTCGTAGCAGTCGTAGTTATGACTCTCCTAGTAGCTCTAGATCATCCTCTAGTAGCTTTGGATCTTCGTCCTCTTCATCGCGGAGCAGTAGCTCTTCTGGTAGCTCCTCATCTTCTAGCCGTAGCGCTAGAGGACGCCGATAGTAGACACTTCTTAGTATGAGACTTGTATCATTAGCCACCGCACGCAGGTTCTGACTAATGGTCAAGTCTCATTCGTTTATACACCTATACTTATAAACTATGCTTCGACACTATTTCATTCCCCTCATAAGCTCAGCACTCCTACTCATCACGGGGAGCTATCTATCCGCACAGACTCATGATAATGCGCTACGCTTTAGCACCGAAGCGCTCGACGGGACGGCTCGCTACCAAGCTATGGGAGGAGCCTTCGGCGCTGTAGGTGCTGACTACAGTAGCTTGCGACAAAACCCCGCCGGACTGGGACTCTTCCGCAGTAACGAGATACAGGGTACCATCGCCTTCGGACAAAACCTCGACAAAGCCACCTGGTACGAAGAGCAGTACAAGAAGGGGCACACTGCCTTCAGTGGCAATATGTCTGTCGTGCTGGCGACTCCACTCAGAGGGTCTGGCCTCTCCCTCAACCTGGCTCTAGGCTTCTACCAGCGTCAGAGCTTTGCGCGCACCTTTGACGTAAGCAACCACCAGGTTACTAAGTACTCACTGGCAGACTACGCAGCCTTTATCACACCGACCAATGTCTCCTCCGAGGATCTCCTCGGCAAGAACGCTTATGGTAGCGTCCCCGCACCTTGGCTCGCCATACTAGGACATGGAGCAGGCTGGACAGTGCAGCGTCCTGAGGGCTTCTACGAGAGTGCCTTCAACTACAGTGACAAGGGTGGCATCCTAGGGCCGAGCAATTCGCAACTACGCATCAACGAGCGGGGCGGTATACAGGACTTTGACTTCACCTGTGGACTTAACTACAACAACCGCCTATACGTCGGTTTAGGACTCAAGATCAGTGCGCTAGACTATCGCATGAACTCCTACTACGGCGAGGATTTTATAGATGATGATTACCTAGAGCTAGCCAACGAGCTTCGCACCTCTGGTTCGGGAGCATCGGTCAGCTTCGGCGTGATCGCTCGTGTCTCAGACCATTTGCGCCTAGGAGCTGCCGTCCAGACACCCACATGGTTCACACTGCAAGACAATTACGTAGCAGAAGCTGCATCTCGATACTCACGAGCTGTAGATACCCTGGGCAATCCTTTACCAAAGGAGAAGTGGACAGTCGGAGATCAGACACCTAGCGATGCCGCTTGGCGCTACCAGCTACAGACTCCCACCAAGATCGTCCTCAGTGGAGCCCTCGTCGGACGGCAAGGCATGCTAAGCCTCGACTATGAGCTGGCCAACTACACAGGCATTAAGCTCAAAGACACCTATGGTCCTTTTGTCGATGACAATAAGCTCATGAAGGATTACTTCACTCCGATTCAAAGCACCATACGTCTCGGTGGTGAGCTGAGAGTCTCTCCTCAGTTCAGTCTTCGTGCGGGTGGATACTGGAGACAAGCTCCTATGAAGGCAAGCTTCGACTCCGATCCTAAGCAGAGTGCCACGATCCCTGTCAACGAGGCTGGTACCGTGCCACACTACGAGATCGTTGGTATGGGCTACGGCATCACCAGCGGACTAGGCTGGCGCTTCTCTCCCTCCTCTTATCTAGACCTAGCAGTCGTCTATCAGGGACAAAAGTCTCATATGTACCCCTTCCCGACTCGCTACTATGCGGACAATGGGGAGCAACTCGCGACTCCGCAAGCTATCCAGCTACAGAAGCACCGCGTCTACGGGGTAGCTACCTTCGGTTTTAAGTTCTAATCCTCTTTATATCCACAGAACCATGTCACTATCTTCCAAAGCTTGGGATCGTCTCCTAGACCTTGTCCTCGGAGCCAATATGGCGCAGGTCAATCGTGTCGAGTGGCTCACAGACACGCTCTACCCCTTTCTCTCTATCTCAGAGCTAGAGCAGCTCGCCACGGAGCCTCCACACCGCTTCCTCTCAGTCAAAGTACTGAATCACATAGCCAATCAAGAGATTAGTCGCCACACCGAACTCCTAGCTATGGGCTCGGCTGGTAGCAGTCTCTCTGGTTGCGTCGCTACATGGGTCGGCATACCGACAGAGCTAGCGCAGTACAGTGTCAATCTAGTCCTCCTCATACAGAAGCTCGCCTACCTCTACGGCTGGGACGACTTCTACTCCTATGGAGCCGTAACGACAGAGGCCAAGGCGCGTATCACCTTTATGATGGGTAGTATGCTAGGAATACGAGAGGCTGATGCACTCTTGCGCAACGCTTGTCGCTCATATCAGGGACAGGTCTCCATAACACCTATGCCCTACGTAGGCGATCGCTCCCCCATCGACAAGGTCATTATAGAGATCTCGAAGCGTCTCTTGATCCTCTCTGCCAAGGGAGGCGTCACCGCTTGGATCGGTCGCAAGACACCGCTCATCGGTGTAACCATCGGAGCTAGTACCTCTTACATCCTCGTCAAGCCCTCACTCGTACGTCTCAAGGTACTCTTACGTGACCTTATGCAGGAGTGATCTCTGAGACTTTGGCTCTTTCGTGCATCTCAATAAATCCGTACCTTTGCCCACATCAATTCACTTTTTAGACGAATAGCAACTATATGGCCAATTGGTTTGAATGCAAAGTGACCTACGAGAAGATGGTCGACAACGGAACGCCCAAGCGGACCTCCGAGGGGTACCTCGTACAGGGCGACACCTATACGGAGATAGAAGAGAGACTCACCAAGGAGCTCACCCCCTTTACCTCTCTAGGCGAACTCATTATCAATACGATCAAGCGGATCAAGCTCGCTGAGCTCTTCCTCTCTGATCACCCCGAGGACGATCGATTCTATCGTTGCAAGGTCAATTTCATCTCTCTAGACGAAGCCAAAGGCATCGAGAAGCGCACCGCTGCAGCTATGATCGTGCAGAGCGACAGCCTGCCCAACGCCCTCAACCGCCTAGAGAAGGAGATGTCTACGACCCTCTCACCCTACGAGATAGCCTCCATCACCGAGACTATCATTATGGATGCTTGGCCGATAGACTTCTCTAAGCCCAACGAGTAGCCTATTCCTATTCCGAGACTGTTACCTAGAGACAGGTAGCAGTCTCTTTTTGTATTGTACCAATCCTCAAAACTTTTCCCACACATCATGATCGCAGAGCGTCTAGCAGAGATACGGAGTCAGATACCAGAGCAGGTGCAGCTGGTGGCCGTCTCCAAGTTTCACCCCGTCGAGTCCGTCCGTGAGGCTTACGAAGCTGGTCAGCGACTCTTTGGCGAAAATCGTGCTCAGGAACTTGCCGAAAAAGCCCCCCAGCTCCCCGAAGACATTCAGTGGCACTTCATCGGCACCCTCCAGCGCAACAAGGTCAAGTATATCGTCCCCTACGTATCCCTCATCGAGAGCGTCGACTCCGAGTCGCTCCTCCAGGAGATCGTCAAGCAGGCTAACCGCTTCGACCGCCAGCTACGCATCCTCCTGCAGTACAAGATAGCACAGGAGGATAGCAAGAGCGGACTAGACCACGCTGAGCTCCTAGCACTCGTAGAGCACTACCTCGCTACTCCCGAGTGGCGAGAGCGCATCACCATCTGTGGCTTGATGGGTATGGCGACGCTGACGGCAGACAAAGAGCAGATACGTCACGAGTTTGACACGCTCCGTGCCCTACAGACAGAGCTACGAGAGCGTTACCCAGACATCGCCTGGGACGAGCTCTCCATGGGCATGAGCAGTGACTGGCCCCTAGCCGTAGAGGCCGGCTCCACGATCGTACGCATCGGTACCGCCATCTTTGGCGAGCGACAATACTAACCCCGCCCCACACTCACTCATCGCCCCCTGACGGAAGTCAGACACAATCCCCACGCAGAGGAGACTTAATGTTAAGTCTCCTCTCTTTGTACCCTCCTCCAATGAAACTAAAGAGGGAGACCCACCGACGGTGGATCTCCCTCTTATTGTCGTATGGCGCGACGGACTAGACGAAGCAGGAGTTCGAGTCTAGCGAAGCCATCGCCGTGATATTGACGATGTCCTTGACATCCGCATCGTGATCGGCGAAGTAGATCGGCTTAGCTAGTCCGATCTGAATAGGACCGATCACATCTTCCGCTATCTCTAGGTGCTTGAGCAGCTGATAGCACGCATTCGCAGCCGAGAGACGGGGGAAGATAAGCACATTGGCAGGCTCTCCCTTGAGGCGATTATTGGGGAACTCCTCATCGCGTCGCTGGTAGTTGAGCGCGGTCTGTAGCTGCATCTCACCGTCCACCACGATGTGCGGATGCTCTCTGTGCAGTATCTCGACCGCCTTACGAGCCTCCACGGAGGACTCGGCATCGGTGCTGCCAAAGTCTGAGAAGCTCACCATAGCAATGACCGGTTTGATGCCAAAGCAGCGCACCTTTTCGGCAGCTAGCAGTGCAATGTCTACCAGTGTGTCGGCCTTGAGGTTTTGATTGATCAGCGTATCAGCCAGAAAGAGCGGTCCACTCTTCATCATCACAAGGTGCATCGTGGCAAAGTGCTGGTGACCAGGTGCTATACCCACCGTATCACGAGCCACATTGGAGAGGTAGGCATAGTTTGAGTAAATGCCTGTGATCAAGCTGTCGGCATCGCCGCACTGCACCATCATCATGCCGAAGTAGTTCGGACCAAACATCTTGTCCTTAGCTTCACTCAGAATACCGCCCTTGCGCCAGTTTTGCTCAGTGTAGCGGCGGGCATACTCCTCACGCTTAGCCTTCCACTGCTGATCATGCTGATTGATAATCTCAATCGTGGAGAGATCCAAGTCATGCTCCTTGGCAATCTGCTGGATCACCTTAGGATCACCCAGCACGATCGGGTGTGCTATGCCCAGCTGCGCCACCTCAGCAGCAGCACGCAGCACGAGTGGGTTCTCACCCGCAGCGTAGACCATACGCTTGGGCGACTTTTGCGCAGCCTCGTGGATACGACGTAGCAGGTGACTCATACCTCCCGTGCGCATCAGCAGCGACTGCTCGTAAGCCTCCCAGTCGGTAATCTCACGACGCGCTACACCTGTACGGATAGCAGCCCGAGCCACAGCCATCGAGACTCTCGTGATGAGACGCGGATCCACAGGCTTGGGGATAAAGTAGTCAGGACCAAAGTGCAGTGGCATGTGTCCGTAGGCACTCGAGACCTCATCGGGAACAGGCTCTTGCGCTAGGTCTGCTATTGCTATCGTGGCAGCCATCTTCATCTCCTCATTGATCGCCGTGGCACGTACATCGAGTGCTCCTCTAAAGATATAGGGGAAGCCGATCACATTATTGATCTGATTCGGATAGTCCGACCGGCCCGTAGCCATCAGTACGTCAGGGCGTGCCGCTTTTGCCTCCTCATACCTGATCTCAGGCTCTGGATTAGCAAGGGCGAAAACGACTGGATTGGGTGCCATCTTCTGCACCATCTCAGGCGTCAGCACACCTGGCTGTGAAAGCCCGAGGAAAAGGTCAGCCCCCTGGATCGCATCGGCTAACGTATAGATACCCTCACGATCGGTTGCAAAGAAAGCCTTGCGCTCATCTAGATTGGGGCGGTCGGTGCGGATGACTCCCTTGGAGTCGATCATCACAATGTTCTCCCGCTTAGCTCCCAGTGCTATATAAAGCTTGGTGCAGGACTGCGCTGAGGCACCTGCGCCACTGACCACAATTTTAGCCTCTTCGATCTTCTTGCCGACGATCTTGAGTGCATTGAGCATACCCGCAGCGGAGATGATGGCGGTGCCGTGCTGGTCGTCGTGCATGACGGGAATGTCAAGCGTAGCCTTTAACTCCTCCTCGATCTCAAAGCACTCGGGCGCCTTAATGTCCTCGAGATTGATCCCGCCGAAGGTGGGTGCCAGCGAGCGAACGATCTCGACAAACTTCTTGGGGTCCTTCTCGTCAACCTCTAGGTCAAAGACATCGATACCCGCATAGATCTTGAAGAGCAGTCCCTTGCCCTCCATCACCGGCTTGCCCGCCATAGCACCGATGTTGCCCAGTCCTAAGACGGCAGTCCCGTTGGATATGACGGCAACGAGGTTACCCTTGGAGGTGTAGTCGTAGGCACGCTCAGGATCAGCCTCTATATCCTTACAAGGCACAGCCACACCAGGGCTGTAAGCGAGCGTCAGATCCTGCTGTGTATTGTGCGACTTAGTGGGTCGCACCTCTATCTTACCAGGCTGTGGGAGCGCATGATAGGCTCTCGCAGCCGCTTCTAGTTTTTTGTCCATTATGCTATCTTATAGTATGATACATAGTTCTTCGTGGCAAGGATCTCTCCTCACTTACTGCAGAACACCTGCAAAGCTACAACTTTTGCGCCACTCTAGAGATCCTCAGCTAATTCCTACTCTGAGGTGCAGGGAGAAATCAAGGCTGGCGCATTCTAATCAACTGAGACCATAAAATAGCATAGCCACGTGGAGATTTGACGTTTCCCACGTGGCTGTTTTTTATTCTCCACGTAGGCGCATATCATTTCCTCCGAAGTTTCGTCTGACTCCTCCGAAGTTTCATTTCGTCTCTACGTGGAGAATAAAAAATCCCCACGTGGAGATTGGGAAATATCCACGTGGAGACGGCACAAATCAGGTAGCTCGATAAGACGAGTAACCGCTGTAGGGACGTCCTCCGACTTTATCCCTAGAGGATGGTCCAGTTGTTGCGGAAGGTGAGTGTCAGGGAGATCATGTGGCTCAGCTGGCTGCGTGTGGCGGTGCGCTGGCTCCACCAGAGCGCACCCTCTAGGCGCAACGCTCCGAAGTTGGGAATGGGCACTTCTAGTGCGGGATAAAGGCCTAGTCGCCACTGCTCCTCTGCTGTACGAGCGGACGCTAGGAGCGGTCCCCCGTAGGGTGCATAGTAGCGGTGCCCGTAAGTGGCATCTGTCGCTAGTCGCAGGATCTTATGTCGCCAAGCTAAGCGACCATAGAGGGCGTATCCGAGCGGTGGCTCAGGCTTGCCGTCACGGAGCGAGGAGCCTAAGATGTGCAAAGCGCCTTCGACTGCACCCTGTGCTGCATATCTATATTGTGTAGTCACCCCAATGGCGCCTGCTAAGTAGGTGTGTAGCGTGTCTGGATGGGACATCTGCTGTATCTCTCCTGCCCGATGATGAGCCGTAGCTTGCAACTCTAGTTGCGTCTTCCAGCTTTCACTGCTGTGGAGCTGATAAGCTGTGGATAGAAGGGCTGAAAAAGCCTCCTGATGAGTCTCTCCAGGGAAGATGAAGCCTTGCCAATCCACAAGAGCTTCTAGCGCAAAGCGTGGATAGCTCAGCTGAATCATTGCCCCCTGCGCAGGGTCTCGTGTGAAGCTATACTCGGGATCGTAGAGCGGTGAGACGAGCGAGAGCGACCCGTCTTGACCGATCGTAGAGGAGGCGACACCTCGCAGCGCCACTGTCTGCGCTCCGAGGAGCGTACCCATCGAGATGGTGATATGGTCGTTTGGCCTATATTGTAAGGAGAGGATAGGACGTAGATGCACACCACTCCCCTGCTCATCAGGATCACCGCTCCAGTGTGGCAAGTGGTCGTACCACCCACCTCCTGGATAGCGCTGTGCTCCTAGTAAAGTGAGGTTGTAGATGCCCCCCACGAGACGCACCTGACGATGATCGAGCATCACCGTGGGGGCCAATTGCCACCCAGGGAGCGTATAGCCGAGCTGGTAGTCAGCGTGGTACTCATTATTGCGAAAGAAGGTCGCTGCGTCTACCCCCACACTCAGACGCAGAGAGTCTGCTCCCCGCTCTGCGGCATTGCTGGCAGAGAGTACGGAGATCGGGACTAGCAGTAGGAGGAGCGTCCCCAGTAGCTGTCTCGCTTTCATCACGCCTGACGAACGAAGTGGTAGAGCAGTGCACTCGCTCTCATCGGGCTAAAGAGAGAGCGTATGTGGTAGGAGAAGCCGACGCCAAAGGCTTTGAGCCAAGTGATGAAGTTGATACGTCCCCCCTGCTTGTAGCTTTCGCTCAGCAGGGCGATGTAGTAGACGTCTAGTCGCTGCGGGCGAATCTTCTTTAAGGTGAAGTGGTGCGCCTCCACCGTTTGCCGCATAGAGTGTGGCGTAAAGTGCCACAGATGACGTGGCACATCGTAAGCGGCCCAGAGTGCGCGGTAGTAGCTAGCGTCAAAGCTCTGCGCATTAGGCACAGCGATGCAGAGCGTCCCCCCAGGCTTGAGTAACTGCTGGTATATCTCCAGTTGATCGGCAAGATCTGGGAGATGCTCCAAGCTATGCCATAGGCAGATAAGGTCTAGCTGCCCCGATAGTTCGGAGTGGTCCGCCACAAATTCTTGGGCCGTGGCAAAGAGTTGCTCACTGGGGATCTGCTGAGCGCACAGCTCTCGTGCCACCTTACTCTGCTCGACGACATAAGCTTTGCACCCACGCTCCTGCATAGCATTGGCAAAAGCACCGACGCCCGCCCCGACCTCCAGCATCATCTGCGGAGCTGTCGTACAGAGCTTGCGAGCTGTCCGAACGCGCCGTCCCATGCGGTAGCGCTTTACCGAGCGGTAGATGCGAGCCATTGCCCCCTGCCCCTCTGTCTGATGACTCAGATAGTCGGAGCTGTCGTAGTAGCGTCCTAGCTCCTCTGCAGGAGGAGGTGTCAAGGTCTGTAGCAGTCCACACTCGTTGCAGCGTCCTATGGCATATCGCTCGTGCGATACGAGGTGGTCCTCACACTCCCACAGCTCGGTATAGCTGCTATTATGGCAGTGTGGGCAGGTTTGATCGGAGAGACTACATGCTATCATAGCTAGACGAGACTATTTGCGGGCACCCTTTTTTGCCTCCTGCCATAGCGTCTCCATCTCCTCTAGCGAGAGGTCGGTGATACTGTGACCACGAGTCTTAGCGGTCCGCTCGATATACTCAAAGCGGTCGATAAACTTACGATTCGTCCGTTCTAGGGCATTGTCGGGATTCACCCCATAGAGACGAGCCGCATTGACAATGCTAAAGAGCAAGTCCCCTATTTCGGCCTCTAGGTCGTCAGCACTGCCCGAGGTCATCTCCTGCTCGACCTCCTGTAGCTCTTCGCGCACCTTCGCCCAAACCTCCTCACGCTCCTGCCAGTCGAAGCCGACAGCACGCGCCTTGTCCTGTATGCGATACGCCTTGATCAGTGCAGGCAGAGCCGACGGCACGCCCGAGAGGACAGACTTATTGCCGTCCTTCTCCTTTTGCTTCACCTGCTCCCAGAGCTGTACCACCTGTCCAGCATCCTCGACCTGCTCGGTAGCATAGATGTGCGGATGGCGAAAGATGAGCTTGTTGCACAGCTTGTTGCACACATCCACAATGTCAAAGTCGCCCTGCTCGTCCCCTATGCGTGCATAGAAAAGGACATGCAGTAGCACGTCGCCTAGCTCCTTAGAGATAGCGTTCGTATCCCCTTGCTCTAGCGCCTCGCTCAGTTCGTAGACCTCCTCGATGGTGTTAGCCCGTAGCGATTCATTCGTCTGCTTACGATCCCACGGGCAGTGCGTGCGCAGATTGTCTAGGACATCCAGTAGGCGGGAGAAGGCCTCCAGCCGTTCATCTTTGCTGTGTATCATAGCTTGTCTATTATTATAGTGCAAAGGTACCACTTTGAGGACAATCCCTACGTAGGGATCAACGAATTCCCCCGTAGGAATCGCAGAGTTCTCCCCCCTTGGAACTAAAAGGCTCCAAGAGGGGAACAGTTTTTTGGAACTCGTATATACTACTAAACCAGTACGATAAGAATGAAGAAAGCTCAATCATCTCTGTAGACGATTGAGCTTTTCTATTTGAGATTCGTGCAGACTTACGCTGCGCGCTTTTGCAGAGTGTGGTGAGAGTTTACTCTCTAATGGTATCGCGGATGATCTGTGCGACCTGCGAGACGCAGAGCTTGAGGTCGTCATTGACCACGGTGTGATCAAACTGCTCGGCAAAGTTGATCTCATACGAAGCACGACGCATACGCTCCTCGACTAGCTCGGGACTCTCAGTGCCTCGAGACTCAAGCCGGCGACGTAGCTCCGCAAAGGTGGGTGGCATGAGGAAGATGCTGACGACCTTGTCTCTATAAGCCTCTTGGATGCGCATCGCACCGACGGCATCGACGTCAAAGAGGATGTTGCGCCCCATGGCGGCTAGCCGATCGACTTCGCTGCGGAGCGTGCCGTAGTACTTGCCAGGGTAGACCTCTACATACTCGACGAGGCGATCCTCAGCGATCAATTGCTTGAACTGCTCGGGTGTGTAGAAGTAGTACTCCACACCATGCTGCTCATTGCCTCGTGGCGGACGGCTCGTGGCGGATATGCTGAAGGAGAGTCGCAGGCTCTCGTCTTGCATGAGCTGCTGGATGACGGTACTCTTGCCAGAGCCTGAGGGGGCGGAGATAAGGATGAGATGTGACATAGCTTTTGTCTCTTAGGTTATAGTACGTTGAGGACTTGCTCCTTGATCTGCTCTAGCTCGTCTTTCATCTGGACGACGAGCTGCTGCATAGCGGCGTTGTTGCTCTTAGAGCCTAGGGTGTTGATCTCACGCCCCATCTCCTGAGCTATGAAGCCGAGCTTCTTGCCTCTAGAGGGATCAGGATCGCCTGTCTGGGCTAGCACCTCACGGAAGTAGCGGATATGATTGGCGAGTCGGTTCTTCTCCTCGCTGATGTCTAGCTTCTCGATGTAGTAAATGAGCTCCTGCTCTAGCCTTGCCTCATCGTACTGTATGGAGGTGAGCTGGGCTAGTCGCTCCTCGAGCTTGCTCCGAAGGTCTGTGATGCGACTCTGCTCGTAGGGATCGACCTCTGCGAGTAGGGCCTCGATGCGATCTAGCTTCTCCACAAAGATGCGCTCGAGCGATGCGCCCTCTTGCTCTCTAAAAGCGTTGAACTGGTCAACCGCCTCTCCGATAGCTTGGCTCAGTAGCTGCATATCTTCGTCGGTGAGGGGCGTCTCGCCTTGCTCTACGATGACGCCTGGGTAGCTGAGCAAGAGACGTGTCAGATCTTCGGGCTGAGGAATCCCTTCTGCCTCTATGGCGCTATGGATCTGATCGTAATAAGCACGTAGGAGGGGTGCATTGATCTGCACTTGAGGGGAGGTGCCTAGCGAATTATCGGCTGTGCGAATGGTCACGTCGACCTTGCCTCTAAAGAGTGCGGGGATCAAGATGCCACGAAGCTCTATCTCTCGGTCTCGTAGGATGGAAGGGAGTCGGAGCGAGAGGTCGAGCTGCTTGCTATTGACAGAGCGGATCGAGACCTCGTAGGTGACACCCTCTAGGAGTAGCTGACTGCTACCATATCCTGTCATGGAGTAAATCATAGTCTTACGCTGTATGGGGGATCAAAGCAAAGGTAGCGTCGTACACTACCCTACTGCGTCCCAGTTGACTTTTGGGAAATAGCAAAAAGGGGCAAAGCTTTTTGCCAAAGCCTGCCCCTATATGATGATGCCTAGGCGTTGCGCCCGTGACAATTCTTATACTTCTTACCGCTACCGCAAGGGCATGGATCGTTGCGACCGATCTTCTTGTCCTTGACAATAGGCTGAGCCTTAGGCTGTGAAGCCTGTGTGGCGGCTTGTCCAGCTTGACGCTGTGCCTCCTGCTGGCTAGCGATCTCGTCCTTGGTCTCACGATACTGGCTACGGTCTGTGCGTCGCTCGGTCTGCGCCTCACGAACCGAGAGACTAGAGCCAGTCTCATCGTCTGCGGGTAGCGGTATGCGACCACGCGTGAGGATGGTAGCGGTCTTGCGGTTGAGCCCGTCAAGCATGTCGCTAAAGAGGTCGTAAGACTCTAGCTTGTAGATGAGGAGTGGATCTTTGTTCTCATAGCTAGCGTTTTGCACGGAGTTGCGTAGCTCGTCCATCTCACGGAGATGCTCCTTCCAGGCATCATCGAGGGTGTAGAGCATAATCGTCTTGTGAAACTCCTTGACGATGCTCTTGCCCTCGGTGCGGTCTGCCTCGGCTAGGTCGCAAGGGATATTGTACACCTTATTACCATCCGTGATCGGTATGATGATACGCTTGAACTTGTCGCCCTGCGTCTCGTAGAGGTTGTGCAGGATCGGGTAAGCGACCGTGGCGATCTTCTCGCCTTTGTGATTGAGTGCCTGATAGACAGTCTCAAAGGTCTTGTCGACCACCTCATTCGTGTGGCTCGACTTAAAGGCTTCAGGAGTGAACTCTGTCTCTACGGCTAGCACCGAGAGGAGTTCGTTGCGGAAGCCCTCGTAGTCGTCCGCTTCCTTATTCTTGTTGACAATTGCCTCGGTCACATCGTAGAGCATGTTGAGGACGTCCATACCGATGCGCTCGCCCATCAAAGCGTGGCGACGCTTCTCGTAGATACCCTTACGCTGTGAGTTCATCACGTCATCGTACTCTAGGAGGCGCTTACGGATACCGAAGTTGTTCTCCTCGACCTTCTTTTGAGCCCGCTCTACAGAGTTGCTGAGCATCTTATTCTCGAGGGCATCTCCCTCTTCGAAGCCCATACGATCCATCAGCGAAGCAATACGATCACTCGCAAAGAGTCGCATCAAGTGATCCTCTAGCGAGATGAAGAAGACCGAGCTACCAGGGTCTCCCTGACGACCAGCACGACCACGCAACTGCCTATCCACGCGGCGTGACTCATGTCGCTCCGTACCGATGATGGCTAGTCCACCAGCCTCACGCACCTCTGGCGAGAGCTTGATATCGGTACCACGACCAGCCATATTGGTTGCGATAGTTACGGTGCCAGCTTGACCAGCCTGAGCGACGATGTCGGCCTCCTTCTGGTGTAGCTTAGCATTGAGTACCTGGTGGGGGATCTTGCGCAGAGAGAGCATACGACTGAGCAGCTCACTGATGTCGACCGAGGTAGTACCTACTAGCACTGGACGACCAGCTGCTATGAGTCGCTCGATCTCCTCGATGACTGCGTTGTACTTCTCGCGAGCCGTCTTGTAGATACGGTCGTTCTGATCATCACGGATGACGGGGCGATTGGTCGGGATAACTACCACGTCAAGCTTGTAGATGTCCCAAAACTCTCCCGCCTCGGTCTCAGCCGTACCAGTCATACCAGCCAGCTTGTGGTACATACGGAAGTAGTTTTGCAGGGTAATGGTCGCAAAGGTCTGCGTAGCAGCCTCGACCTTGACGCGCTCCTTAGCCTCGATAGCTTGGTGCAGACCATCTGAGTAGCGACGACCATCCATGAGACGACCGGTCTGCTCATCGACGATCATCACCTTATTGTCCATCACCACATACTGATCATCACGCTCGAAGAGAGCGTAAGCCTTAAAGAGCTGATTGACCGTGTGGACACGCTCGCTCTTGATAGCATAGTTGGTGATTAGCTCGTCCTTCTTAGCAGCATACTCAGAGGGAGCGAGACCCTCACCCTCCAGCTCTGCTAGCTGAGAGGCAATGTCTGGGAGGACAAAGAAAGAGGCATCTTCTGCACCCTTCGAAAGCATCTCGATACCCTTATCGGTGAGGGTGATGCTATTCATCTTCTCATCGATGACGAAGTAGAGCGGATCGGTGACGATGTGCATCTGGCGCATATTCTCCGCCATATAGATCTCCTCGGTTTTGAGCATAGAGGCTTTGATGCCTGGCTCACTGAGGTACTTGATGAGGGGCTTGTACTTAGGTAGTCCCTTGAAGACACGGAAGAGGAGGAGGAAGCCCTCGTCTACTTCTTTCTTGTCTTCGCTCGCTATCTTTTTCTTTGCCTCTACGAGTAGCTTAGAGACGAAGTCCTTCTGAGCGTTGACCACCTTCTCGACATTGGGCAGGTACTCCTCAAAGAGCTGATCCTCTCCCTGAGGCGTAGGACCAGATATAATCAGAGGCGTACGAGCATCATCGATAAGGACCGAGTCCACCTCATCCACAATAGCGTAGTTGTGCGGACGCTGAACGAGATCTGAGGGGGCTGTCGCCATATTGTCTCTCAGGTAGTCGAAACCGAACTCATTGTTCGTACCGAAGGTGATGTCCGCATTGTAAGCCTTGCGGCGCCCCTCGCTGTTGGGCTTGTGCTTGTCGATACAGTCGACACTCAGCCCGTGGAACATATAGAGCGGCCCCATCCACTCGGAGTCACGCTTAGCCAGATAGTCATTGACCGTGACCACATGGACACCATTGCCTGGTAAAGCATTGAGGAAGACAGGCAGGGTAGCTACGAGCGTCTTACCCTCACCTGTCGCCATCTCGGCTATCTTACCCTTGTGCAGTACGACACCACCGATGAGCTGTACATCGTAGTGTACCATATCCCAAGTGATCTCATTGCCTCCTGCTACCCAGTGGTTGTGGTAGATCGCCTTGTCGCCATCGATCTCCACAAAGTCGTGGTCTATCGACAGATCTCTATCCATCTGCGTGGCAGTGACGACGATCGTCTCATTATTGGCAAAGCGTCGTGCAGTCTCCTTGACAATAGAAAAGGCCGTAGGGAGTATCTCGTCGAGCTTGACCTCGATCTTCTCTAGCACGTCCTTCTCTATCTTATCAATCTTAGACCAAGCCTCCTCACGGGCGTCTATGTCAAGATCTTCGATGCCCTCTTTGAGCTTAGCAATCTCGGCACGCTCCGAGGCGACATACTCGTTGATCTCATTGCGCAGCTGCTGTGTGCGATCTCTCAGAGCATCATCGCTGAGAGCCTGTATGGAGGGTTCGACCTCCTTGATTTTCTTAATGTAGGGTGTTATCTCCTTGAGGTCTCGCTGAGACTTACTGCCAAAGAGCTTTGTGATGATATTACTGAGAGCCATAAGTGGTTGATTATTTCTGATTGAATAGGGTAAAGAGTGGTGTGCCGTCAGCACTCATCGGCTGAGGGACACAGAGTAGATAAGCTAGCGAAGGTGCGACCGCGTCATACGATATAGGCTCCGTAAGCCTCTGCGAAGCTACTCCAGGAGCCATCAGGATAAAAGGAGCCGTGACACGTCGCTCTCTCTGCTGCTCGACACCTGGTTTCTCTCCCGCCACCTCTGCAAAGGGAGCCAAAGCCAATAGCACATCGCCCGCATAGCTACGATAACTATGCGAGTACAGAGGCTTAGCCCAGGCAGGCTGTGAGAGTCCCCTCTGTAGTTGATATGCGGGGATCGCCCCGATGACACCTTCCATCTCGGATACAAAAGTAGCAAGATTATTGCTCATATCCTGCATATCTACCTTCTTATCTGCTATCTCTTTCTTATTTAGGTGGAGCGTCTGGTGGCTGTAGGCCATGACCCAGTCGTTGCGCCCATAGATCGCTGAGAGGTAGAGATTGGCCAGAGCAATACACTTTGCAGGGTCAAAGGTAACGACCGAGCGACGAGAAGGGGCCTTCGGCTGAGCCAAGCTCGCAACAGGGACTCCAACGATATTGAGCGCATAGTGGTCTGCACCATACAACTCTTGCAGTAGAGCAGTGATCTGATGTACCTGCTCATTGAGCCGAGCGTAAGCATCTTGCTGCTCTGGCGAATAGTCCGCATAGGCTACTCCACGAGCGCCCACCTCCAGGTCTAAGACCATAACGATGAGCGTAGGCGACGTGCGACGCGCTTTGTGAGCGAAGCGTATGAACTCCTTAGATAGGTCCGTGATCGCATCATTGGCAAAGGGAGAGGTCAAGAGGTCGCTCATACGCCATGCTCCCTCGAAAGTGTGAGCAAAGCTACCCTCCTTTGCGCCTTTCGAGAGAGGTTTCCAGACGGTCGGTGTAGTGCGTCCGCCCAGCGTGCGCTGCTCATTGTTTGCCTTAAGAGCCAAAGCGGGCAGACCGCCGTAGAAGTTGGTCGTAGCCCACCAGCCGCTATGCTTATTGATCCATATAGCGCCCTCAGCATCGTGTCCCGCCACAGCAATCGCATCGTTGGCATGACTTGCTATCGCATAGACAATCGCATCACCCTGCGAAGAGCCTCTGAGTACGTCTGTGAGCAGTTCGCTACGTAGGACACCTGCGGGAGCTAACTGCTCTGCGCTGTTGATACCCCGGTAGTCTCTATTAGCAAAGGTAGACTCCGACCGCTGCGTCATCGCATCATACTGCTCAGCTTGGTACACGCCATGTATTTCCGGCATAGCACCTGCCGAGAGCGAAGCAAGCTGCGCCACCTCGTCTAGTAATGGGTACGGATAGCGAATGTCAGGTGCTACCGCTCCCTGCTTCATCACCCCGTTCAGACCATTGCCACCCCACCCTGCTCGATAACTATCCAGCAGGTCGGTGCGTAGCCCCTTGACATAAATTTGTACCAGTATGTCAGGTCTCGTGCGCTGTGCCGAGAGTGCCAGCGGTAGCAGACAGCTTAGTGTGAGGAGGAGATAGCGAATAGGTCTCATCAGCGCTGTGTTTGTCGTTTAGAATAGGTCAAATAGGCTACCGAAAGGATAGCTGAGTTAATGGCAAGCAAGATAATGGGCAGCGAACTGGTCTGCACAGCACAGGCGACCAAGATCAGGAAGAGCGCTACTGCCAGAGCATTTGCCGAGTGGAAGTACCGTGCGATGCGCTGAGCTTTGCCTCCCCTACCCAAGGCAAACCAAGCCAAGAGGAGGAGTGGATGAAAGACCAGCAAGTTGTAGTTAGGATCAGTGCAGGGATGTATCGAGACGAAGGTTAGGAAGCTCAAGATGAAGCCAGCACAAGCGTAGCCCGTCATCCAGAGCAATGTCCAGTAACGGTTACGACGCAAGTAGCACAGCACACCCGAGACGACCAATAGGAGCGACATCCACAGGACAGGCTCTTGCCACCAATGAGCTACTGGCTGTGGAGCTGGTGTCGGTGTCTCATAGACTACCCGATTGCTCACAAGTGGTTTCGATCCTGTCGGAGAGACGATTGTCGCTTGCTGCAAGAGACAATCCATCTCCATCGGTAGGAAGAGTCGATCCTCGATCGTCATGATCGTGTCGGCAGGGGCTCCCAGGGCTAGCTGTGTACCGAGACGATACCACGGATGATAGTCCGCATAGGCATCGATGAGACTGCGTAGCGACTCTTCTCTCGCCACTTGAGGTAGCTCTATGCGCCACCCCTTAGGGAGGGTCTCCTTGACAATAGAGTATGGTCGTGTAGCACAGTTGTCAAAGGCGAAGTTGTAGAGGTAGTACTTGTTCTCCTCCTTAATGTTCCACGCTAGGTAACTGCGTATCGCCTCTTCCTGCTCGGGAGAGAGGTCTAGCTCCAGCTCGTAGATGTTTTGCCCATAAGCATGGTAGCGGTAGACGAAGTAGTCCCACGGCTCCTGCTGCACAAAGTAACCGTCCGTCTCACCCTTGATAAACTTTGTGTAGAAGCCTGGTTGGTCAAAGTCAAAGACCCCATAGTTGTACACATAGTCCTCCTCCAGATCCTCTAAGCTACGCACGCGCATCGCTGCGTGTCCATAGATCGTGTAGGCATCTGCCTGCGAGGGCGTACAGAGTAGTATACTGATACGATGACACCCATCGGCAGTCGCACCAATCAGCGAGTCTGTACTGAGCGGTTCCTGCGCTGAGGCTGTGCTGCTCAGAGCGATACAGAGCGATGCTATAAGTAGTGTGAGTCTAGTCCACACAGCGTTCATTCGTACCATACGATTAGCGGTCTTTGTTACCCATATATATTAAGGTATAGGAGGTGCTTACTCAAGCATCTCCCTATACTTCTTATCTATAGCCTTACGATCGGCTTCCGTCGGATTAAAGTGCTCCGACTGTGCCAATTTGTCGATCAGCTTCTCATCCTCTGCAGAGGTCTGCTGTGGTATGAAGACATTCACATTGACCATCAGGTCGCCACGTCCATACCCCTGTACCGAGGGAAGACCCTTGCCCCGCATACGGAGTACCTTGCCAGGTTGCGTGCCGGGTTCTATTTTGAGCCGTGCACTGCCATCGATCGTTGGCACCGTCACTTGTCCACCACGTATCGCTGTATGAATAGGTATGAGGAGGTTGTAGATCAGGTCATTGCCGTTGCGTATGAAGTCCTTGTGCTGCTCCTCTTGGATCACGACGAGCAGATCACCTGGTATACCATCTTGAGGGGCTGCATTACCCTTGCCCTGCAGCGTGAGCTGCATACCGCCTACGACACCCGCTGGAATGTGGAAGGAGATAACCTCCTCACCTTGCGTCACACCCTTGCCGTGACACTTAGTGCAAGGCTTCGTGACCACCTCGCCAGCGCCTCCACAGGTGGGGCAAGTGGTCTGCGTACGCATCTGACCGAAGATCGAGTTCCTCACGTCATAGACGACACCAGCGCCTCCACAGGTCGAGCAGCTACGCTTGCCATCGCTCTCTGTAGTACCCTGACCATGACAGCCATCACACTGAATCAACTTCTTGACACGTAGCTTCTTGTCTACCCCGCTATTGATATCCTCTAGCGTGAGACGCACCGTAACGCGCAAGTCGCTACCCACAGGACGCTGCGCTCTACCTGAGCCAGCGCCTCCGCCACCGAAGTAATCGCCAAAGCCACCTCCGAAGATGTCGCCAAAACGGGAGAATATATCATCTACCGTAAAGCCGCCACCGCTAAAGCCGCCGAAGCCACCAGCTCCGTCTACGCCACTATGCCCAAACTGGTCATAGCGACTCCGCTTATCGGGATCACTCAGCACATCATAAGCCTCCGCAACTTCCTTAAAGTGCTCCTCCGCCTCCTTGTCTCCAGGGTTGCGGTCAGGGTGATACTTTAAGGCTTGCTTGCGGTAAGCCTTCTTTATCTCATCTGCCGAAGCGTCTCGTGAGACGCCCAGCAGCTCATAGTAGTCTTTCTTCGTTACCATATATCTATCTTGTGCAGATCAAAGCTCTAGCCTCTTAGTTGCCCACGACCACATGCGCATGGCGTAGCACCTTGTCGTGAAGCATATAGCCCGTACGGACGCAGTCGATCACCTGCCCCTTCTGCTCTGGAGTAGGTGCCGGAATCATAGCCACAGCCTCATGTAGGTTGTCGTCAAAGGGACTACCCGTCGCCTCGATCATCACCACACCTTGCTTCTCTAAGTAACCAATCAGCTTATTATATATAAGGAGTAGACCCTCTACGATCGGATCCTCCTCACTCTTGCTCTCACGGGCATGCTTGACCGCTAGCTCGAAGTCGTCCACGATCGGGAGTAGCTCCTTGAGGACACGCTCTCCCCCATTCTTGATCAGGTCACTCTTCTCCTGTAGCGTACGCTTGCGATAGTTGTCATACTCAGCCAGCATACGGAGATGCTGATCATTGAGCTTATCCAGAGACTCCTGTAGCTCAGCAAGCTGCTGCGCCTCCTCACACTGAGGCTCTGCAGCATCCGTCTCAGTAGCTGCGGTGTCATCGCACGCCTGCTCTGGTGTCTCTTGCTTCGTCTGATCCACCTGATCAGTATCTATATGTTGTGGCTCTGTATGGTTGCCACCCTTCTTATTGTCCTTTTTCATATTAGCTCTATATTTCTATCACAAGACTATACAATAACCCTGCCAAAGAGCAGTCGCAAGCGTACTGCTTAGCTAAGCAAGTCATTTTGTCACCAAGCTGTAGCGACACATCTCGTAATGCTAGACAAAAGTACAATTAAATTTCTAGCTTCCCATAAGCTAGCCAGGAGCTAGATGCCACAAATCGGGTATCCCTATGAGACGATTAACCCGCTGTAGGAACGTACGGCTCGGGCGCAGACCATCGGTGCGTCCGTTGTGAGTCAAAGGTTACAGCGTTGTGGTTTTTGCCGTGAAACTTGGGTTGAGACTGTTAAAAAAAATCGTTGGGGCGATTGTGTCAGCCTCACTCTTCTGAAAATATCAACGTAGCGTTAGCAGTTCACCTCAATTGCATTGATCACTTCACCATCAATATGCCCTCGAATACCATCCATGTAGTCTTCCCACAAGTCTTCCATCTTTTTAGCATCCACAGAAGATAGGATACAGCCTGAGAGGCTTCCCGACCAATCAAAAGAAGGTATTGCTGCAGACAGAGACTCTATCGTCAAAATGGAAGCTGCCAAAGGATTGACCATAAGGTTGGGCCGCATATCCATATAGTACCTCACACACCCTGGCTCATACTCCAGTGCATAAGGCTGTGAAGTAAACACCCCGCTCATAACAATTCCTGTTTCACCGGCTCCTCTCTTTACTAGATAAAACCGATCTCCCCACTTGGCTCTCTTGTATTCGTGAACATCCCAACAGAAGTAATTTGTCAGCATCTCTGGGATTTGTGCATTATGATCCATGATAGAGATATCGGAGTTGTCTGGATCCCAAGTCAAAATAACCGTGTTCTGCTCTTCGTCCCAGCCTTCTCCTGGATATGTGGGACAATAATGCAGATCGTGTGGTTGTAAGTGGCGAGCTTGATCCATCATGTGATGCACCTCCTCAACGCTAAGATCACTTATTCGCTCGTACTGCCACTCATCAATAGGACGAAATAGGTCTTGGGGCAGGATCTTCCACGCATGTTCGAAAGGGATGAGAACGGGCGGACAGGTTTCATCATCCAGATCCATAATAGCAAGGAAGTCCGCCGCCGAAATATAATCGAATGGCTTGACCTCTCCATCTTGGATCAAGATTCCTGAGATGGTCTGTCCTTCTTTATCCGAAGACTGTGAGGCAATAACCAACTGAGTGCTCGTGTCTTCTTTCTCGGCAAAGTCCCATTGTATAGCGCATAAGTAGTCTTGCAGTTTATCCATCTGCTTCTTGGAGTACGCACCATTTAGAGGCATATCAAATATGTGGTACATCTCAGCTCCAATACAAAATTTGAAAAACATCCCATACATCACGATTGGGTTCCCCGAATGTTTTATCAGTGCTCGTACCACATTACAGCTGAACTCTCGCTGATTTTCGATCCACGCCTCATCAAAGGCTTCTCCGATATTAGAGATCTCACTATCGTCATCATCCTCTAGATACGCCCTACCTCCAGTGAGGTCAACCAAGGCCTCTATTGTGACGGCGAAAAGCTGGAGATCAGCCACCGAGGCGTAACTACAGACTCGGACCTCATAGCCCTCCGGCTCTTCATTTATTTCAATCCCTCTAAGGGCTTTCAGGTGAGTTCCCAACTTGGCCGATGGGAATTCATCTGAGGTAATAACGATTTGTTCTCCTCGTTTCATCAAGTGATCGAAGACTTCATGAGGGGTTAATGTCTTCGTGGTTCTAATTACAACAGAAACACTCATAGTTCTATTTTACATTCAAAAATTAGCTGACTGCGTACTTCTTGAAGTTCTCCGCCTGCTCAAAGATCTCTTTGTACACCTCATCGTGAGTTACAGGAGGATAGCCATACTTACTAAGTACTAGTATGAGGTCCATCTTTAGCTCTGCCTTGATATCAGAGCGATTCGCCCAGTCGATGTACTTCGACTTATCATCTACGATCACCGTGATCTCAGTAGCCAATGCGAGAAACTTATCCTCTGGGTATTCGAAGCCAAACTTCGTGGAGATAGCTTTAAGGATATCGTAAAACGCCTTCTCCTCATAGGATATCCCCAGCTCTTTGTACGAAGCCTTCTCCTTATTGATATCCGCGAGTAGCTGCGCCATCTGGTCAGCCACCTCGTTGATCACATCATTGGCAAAGACAGCGTCATCCTTACGGCTATTGTATTTCTGCACCAGTGCGTTTAAGCGCTCCGTGAAGTCCACCCCCTTGATTTTATTCACCTTCTTAAAGTCCGTGATCACCATCTTCAGGAGTCGCTCCATGAGCTTCACCTTCATATTAGGCAGCTTAAGCTTTTGCAAGCGTCCCATATACTGCTCACTCAGTAGGTCCAGGTGCTCCGTCTTACTATCCACTTGGATAATCTCCTCTACACCCTCAGACAGGATCGCTTCCTCGATCATCTTATTGACCCGTGCATTCATCTGAGAGAGGTCTGGAGTATCTCCTTTAGTCAGCTTATATATGAAAGAGCGCACCCCAGAGAAGAAGTGTATATCCTCACGCTCCTCGTAGCTGATCTCCTCCCTATTGGAGCAGAGACTATAGGCAGACTTCATCTTCCGTACATGACCCATGAAGCGAGTCTCCAGCTCCTTCGTCGCCTGTATATGCTCCGCACCCATCTTGAGACACTCTAACTGCTCCAGAGGCTGACCATGTGTAAAAGGTGAGCGATCAAAGCCGTGGAACATACGACGGAGGATGTCCAACTCATCCTTTACCATGGTAATAGACTCCTCCACCATCTCCACGCCATCCATCTCATCGCCACTCGAGGCGTACTTGCTGAGGGCAGCATTCATATTCTTCTTGATGCCGATATAGTCCACCACCAGCCCCTTCTCCTTACCCGGATATAGGCGGTTGACCCTCGAGATAGTCTGTATCAGTGTGTGCTGCTGTAGCGGCTTGTCTATGTACATCGTATCTAGACAGGGGACGTCAAATCCCGTCATCCACATATCCACCACAATCACCACCTTAAAGTTGGAGTCAGGATTTCTAAACTCCTTAGCTAGCCCCGCTCTCTCCTCATCACTGCCCAGTAGGTCGTACAACTCCTTGTTATCATCCTTATTGCGCGTCATGACCAGCTTGATCCGCTCTATCGGCTTCGACTCTTCACCATACGGAGCCAGCTCTTCGGCCACATGCATACGGTAGCTAAGATCCTCCTCCTGCTCGCTCTTCTTATCTTGCGGCGCCCGCTTCTCTAGCCACTCTGGGCGGAGAGCCACAATGCGCTTATAAAGGCCAAAGGCTATAGAGCGGTTAGAGCAGACGATCATCGCCTTGCCACATACCGTGCTACCCTCGGCGATGCGCCCCTCGTAGTGCTTGAGGAAGTCCTCTGCCATCGCTTGTAACCTATCGGGACTGCCGAGGATACACTCCATACGTGTCACCGCCTTCTTGCTCTCCTCTATCTGATACTCATTAGCACCCTCCACAGCACACTGCTCATAGTAGTGCTCTATCTCATCCAGCTTCTTGTGGTCGAGTAGCACCTTAGCAGCTCTACCCTCATAGACTATGCGGCGCGTGATACCATCCTCCACCGCCTCCGTCATCGTGTAGGCATCCACCACCTTGCCAAAGACATCGATCGTCGCATCAATAGGCGTCCCTGTGAAGCCCACATAGGTCGCATTAGGTAGCGAGTCGTGCAGATATTTAGCAAAGCCAAAGCTACGCTTCACCCCCTCCTCCGTCTGCACCACTTGCTCTTGCAGATTGATCTGTGAGCGGTGTGCCTCGTCTGAGATACAGATGATGTTCGCACGATCAGAGAGCAAGCCACACTCCTTGGTAAACTTGTGAATCGTCGTGAGCAGTACGCCACCGCTCGGCCTAGCTCGTAGCTCATCTCCTAGATCCTCTCGGCTCTCCACCTGTTTCACATAGTCATCACCAATGAACTTCTTCCCATTTACAAAGAGCTCAGAGAGTTGGTCGTCTAGATCCGTGCGGTCTGTGATCAGTACGATCGTAGGACTGGCAAAAGCCTTACTTCGCACCAGTAGGCGGGTGAGGAAGAGCATCGTCAAGCTCTTGCCGCTGCCCGTAGCACCGAAGTAAGTACCACCCTTGCCGTCACCCTCGCCATGGATACGTGAGCGCTCTAAGATATTATTGTAAAGCTTGCGAGCTGCAAAGTACTGAGGGTAGCGACAAACGATCTTCACCTCTTTCTTGCTGTTCTCGGGGAAAAAGATAAAGTTGTGGATCACATCTAGTAGTCGCTCCTTGGGGAATAGTCCGTGCATCATAGACATAAGCGACTCCACCCCCTCTCTAGGTGCCTCATCGGGGTGTACCTTGCGCCAAGCGTAGAAGTAGTCATAAGGGGCAAAGAGCGAGCCATACTTACTATTGACCCCATCGCTAATGACCACAAAAGCGTTGTACCTAAACAGCTCCGGTATATCTCTCCGATAGCGCACCGTCAGCTGTGTATAGGCATCGCGTATGGTAGCGCTCTCCTTGACAGCACTCTTAAACTCCAGCACGACCACCGGCAGTCCATTGATATAGACCACCCCATCAGGTATCCGGCGCTCTAGCCCCACGACCTCCAGTTGATTGACAATCTTAAAGATGTTGTTAGAGACGCACTCGAAGTCTATCGGTCGTATATGGATATTAGGCTTGCTGCTATCTTCCCGCTCTATACTAAACCCATTGCTTATCAGACGCATTATACGCGCATTCTCCCCATAGAGCGATAGTCCCGTGTCAGCCGTGAGCTTCAGTATGACACGCTTCAACTCTAGGTCCGAGAGATCAGGGTATTGGCTCTTCAGGTAGAGCATCAGGTCATCACGTAGCAGCACATCTGACGCCTCCTTCTGAATGGTCTCTCCACTACTATAGGTGTACCCCTCCTCCTGGAAGAGCTCCATAATCCCCTGCTCTAAAGCGTGTTCATTGAAGTGTGGCATGAAGTTATCTTATCTTGTGGTAGTTGACCAATCTTCTGTGATAGTATAGTCCTTTGTCGTAGTCGTGAGACGGGTTCAACTGATACTCAAAACTAGTATCGACAATAGTGTTGTTAGTAGTGTGTTCTGTCTCTCTATTAAGTCTATCCTTTCATACAGAGGTCTCACGCTCGCCTCATAGTTTTCTATCTCACTCCTTTCTGGAAGTAACACCTCTACTTTCTTGAGTTCCTTTTGGGTTATCAGACCTTGTACTCCTCCCTCTTTTATCTCTTCATAGTTAATTGACTTCAGTGTTTGCTCACAGAAGTGATAATGCTTGCTAGTTATCACAAGCACATTATCAGCCATATACACAGGGCCATCATACCTGTTTACAACGCCTAGGGAGCCAACTCTTCCAATTGTTAGCGACTTCCCTTTGGAATTGTAGTCTGATGAATAGCCTATAACTCCTGTTGCCCCTGCAATTGGATACCTATACTCCTCAGTTTTAGTAGCAGATTTATCAATCGTACAGGCTTTACCTCCAGATACAGTTGCAAAATCTTCGAAGACACCCATTCTCCAGCCGTCGGGGAGGTTGTCGGGGTCGATGCCTTGGACGAACATCTTGTTGTAGAGAACTTGGGCGGTCTCTTCGAGGTTGGCACAGATGCGTTCATTCAGGGTGATACGACGAGTGATCGCCTCGTATTGAGCCACGATCTCACGCTGCTCCTCAATATCTGGAATAGGCAGTCGGACTTCACACATCTCCTCCCAGTCGAAGATCTCTCGAGCACTACCGTGGGACTTAAAGCGCGCATAGCGATCAAACTCAGGTCGTCTGAACCACATCATTAAGTAGTCGGGTAGGAGCTCTGACTTATCAATCACTTCAAATACAGTATAAGCTTGGGACACGATCGCCTCTTCCTCCTGCATCAAAGCAACAGAGAGCTTATCTCCATTATATTGCTGTCCGATAAAAGTCAGAAAGGGCATACCGAGGGGGCTCAACCGCAGAA